>Ga0315912_10000333_pt1 | contig 95619 bp, 77 predicted proteins | sample VfabasoilMG_FD_204469 | JGI IMG/M metagenome (GOLD analysis project Ga0315912, IMG submission 204469) | Garden soil microbial communities collected in Santa Monica, California, United States - V. faba soil | ecosystem: Environmental > Terrestrial > Soil > Garden | place: USA: California... | reverse complement strand
ATGGATCCGCAAGCTCAGCAAGGTGGCTCGACCGGAGGTGGCTCGACCGGAGGTAGCTCGACCGGAGGTGGCTCGACCGGAGGTGGCTCGACCGGAGGTGGCTCGACCGGAGGTGGCTCGACCGGAAAAGCCACTTCCACGGACGAACTCGAAACCTCGAGTACGGGAGGTTCGAGTGCTGCTGAACCGGAAGGAAACGTCGGTTCCACTGGTTCCATCGGGATCGCGGCGACCGACGATGCCACACCCGAGGCAGCGAGCAGCAGCGATACCGCAGCCAGCAGTGAAGGCGACAGTGCCCCCACCGTAGTCTTCCTCGAAGAGCAGATCTCGAGTGACGATGTCGTCGACTTCGAGTTCGACTGGGGCCGTGACGGCACGTATTGCGAGACCTGCAACTTCGGCGACAGCAATGCACGATTCGTCTTCACCGATCGGGAACAGAACTTGTGGCTCGGCTACGTGCACCCAGACACCGGATTGTTCGAACCATCCGATGGACGTGCGGTCCTACTCGACACGCTTTCGGCCTTTGCGACGGACTTCGGGAACGGTCCAGAATGGATGTTCTCGACGGATTCGAAGGTCGTCTATACCAAGTATTTCCCTGGTCGCGAGCAATCTACGTTTTCGGCTTCCGTAGCACTTGCCGAACAAGACGCATCCGGAACATGGACCGCGGCGATCATCGCAGGCGGCGTGCAACGCCAGTCCCCCTCGGGCACGCTCGACTTGGATGATCCGAATCCGAGGATCAACTACCAAGACTTTGCGAAGGCGAACGTATTCTGGAAAGACTATGAGCATCTTGCCGATGAAGAACACCTGATCCCGATCTCCGAACAAACGGGCGGCGGTTCGCGCCGCTGGGTGCCAGGGACTCATAGCGTCATCTTCTCGGGGAGCGCACCGACCGACGAACAGGGATATACGTACCAGCAGGTCTTTCTCTACGACACGGACACGGACGTGCTCGAGCAGCTCACGTTCGACCCGACCACGAAATGGGGCGCGTTCATGTGGAGGGCCCCCGAGTTCGACAATGACGACGTGTTCTTCACGATCGCAGATCGGACGACCATCAAGATCTATCGTCGCATCACCACGGACGACGGTTCCCCATGGACGGAAATCAACTCGATCGACACGCCTGCAACACTGCCCTATGCGTGGTCGCCGGAGCCTTTCGTCTACAACGGTAGGTCCTACATTTTCATGCAGGTCAGCTCCGATCCCCGGGCGAGCGACATGTCCATTCCGACCCAACTCGCGCTCACGGGCATCGAACCAGGAACGCCGAGTTTCCGAATGTTGACCAACGATTCGTCGACTCGGCGTGTACGTATGGATCCAGAGTATTTCGTGACGACCGAAGGCGCGTTCATCTATTACAATCGCTACGTACCTTCGACCGATACGCGACCTGTGCGAAACGATGGGGTTTGGCGGATCGATACTCGCCTGGGCCCACCGCAGTGACGCTGTTGCGCGGTGGCTTTCGCGTGGCGCTACGGAGGGGATGAGCGGGTCCAAGTTTGGCGAATCAGACGACCGCACTCGATGGAGTCGAGGACGCTCCGGATATCGCGCAAAGCAATGATTCCGTACCAGGTGACGCTCCTGTCGATCCAGGGGTAGAAGCCGAAGAGTCCCAGGCTGCTGAATGCACCGTCGCCGACGACGGGATCGTCTTCGACCCAGTGACCAAGCGAGTAGTGCCAAGTTTCGTTTTCGGGGACGGGAGCGGAGACGGCTTGGTCGGGACAAGTCGACGGACTCGCACAGACCGCGTGTGTGCCCAGCATCGACCGCATCCTCAGGTCCCCGCGAATGATCTTGCGAAGGAACTTCGCATACTCCGCCGAAGTGATCGCGAGGCCACCCGCGGGCTGGGGAAATGCATACGTGAGATCGATGTCCTCGCCGATGCGCGAACGGATCTGGTCCCCCAAGGCAAGCCTATCCAAGTCGGCCAAGCCGATGCTCGTCGCATGGTGCTGCATGTGGCCCCCCCCGTAGTAGAAAAGTCCGTCGTTGTCCGCCGAGTAGACGCCATTGGTACGAAACTGCTCGCATTCCCCTACGGTCTGCCGCGCTAGGCAGACCGAAAAATTCGTATATCCACTTCGGTGCGTCAGGTCGCGAATGTCTTCTTCGCTCAATTCGTCGCGCAGCTCGACCACGTAGCTCGCGTACATCCACTTGGAGGCCGAGGCGACCTCGATCCGTGTATCCACCGCAATGACAGCTTCGTCCGGGTTGAACACCGACCCTCCAACCAACGACCCCTCGCCGTCGCCGATCTCCCAGTAGAAGGGGCGACTTCTGGCACAAGCATTGTCATCGTCGGTGGCCACCGCGATGGCTGCGCGTGCCGCCTGACTCGGCGTGCCCGTATCTTCATCCGGGGTATCACCATCCGTGCTGTCGGGATCCGAGCCGTTTTCACCGCAGCTCGATACGACGAACCCACCGAGGACATGGAACGCGATGAAACACGCACGCGTCACGAGCCGACAACGCAAAGGCATGAGTCGAACTTTACTACCACACGCATGCGTGGGCCGCCGCCACCGTGCGATTAGGAGAAGAACAAGCGGATCGCACCCCCCAGAAACCCACCGCCGATGAGCGCATACACGATGCGTGCGCCGGTCGGCCCCACAACCATGACAAGGGCCTGAGTCCGCAAGCCCGTACCCGGGCCGACCTGCTGTTGCCGGTCGAACAGCGCGATCGCAATGCTGGCGATGCCCATCCCCAATAGGATCCAGGGCAGGCTGCCCCGACTCGATCCGTCATGTTCGCCATCGACGAGCCACGCAACGACGAGGGCCGCCATGGTTGCGACGGTGAGCACGAGCGGAACGATCACGCTCTCGCGCGCCGGTGGATCCTTCTTCGTCGAGCGCCCCTCGCTCATACCCACGCTGTACCACGCGCTGCGTCACCCATGCCACACGACCGATCGACTGGACGACACGAAGGTGTCGTGCACCGCGAACACCGTCGGGTCCTTCTCGGCACTACGACTTCACTCGGGACACCCGATGCGCGTCGTCGAGATCGCGACGTCGTCGATCCACAAGTTTCCATCATTGGTCGGGGTTTGATACCGCTCCCAGCCGAGGTAGATGCTCTGGAACTGCGGCGGTGCTTCCCATACGCCCTGCAAGTCATTGCCCAGGCACCCCGCGCCACGGTCGACGATGTGGACGTCGGTGACCTCAGTGCCGTTGAGCCAAAGCTGCATCTCGTTGGTGGCTTGCACGAAATGCCACTCGAGGCAGGTCCAGGTGCCGACTGGGATCCGCGTTTGAGAATGCTGGTAGCAGTCCGTATTCGTCGGATCGGTGGTCTCGTAGTTGGCCATGAATCCAGCCCCTGCCTGTTGCTGTCCACCATAGCGATACAGGGCATTGTGGTCTCCTTGGCGGGCGAGCCCTTCTCCCTGGATCATCGTCCAATGGACCAATGGCATGTTCGGCGGCGTGATCGGCACCGACTCGAGCCAGACCATGATTCGCCCGTACATGGCCGTGCTCGCGGCAGGGAACACGGGTTGTCCTTGAAGGGCGAAGTAGCCGCGACGATATGCCGCCGCGGTGTCGGAGAAGACGTGGACGGAGTTGGCTCCGCTGAACGCTCGGGTCGTGTCGACAGCGACGGTCGCCCCGTTGGTGCTCGCCACCCATGGGGCGAGCGGTGCTTGGCCGGGTGCATCGTCTTCGAAGTCATCGCAAAACAGCACGTCGAGGCACGGGTCGGTCCCCGCAACGCCCGTCGAGTCCGTCGCAGTATCGGTGGTGTTGCCGTCGCCCGATGTTCCGCCTGCCGCGGCCGACGTGCCATCGAGCCCGGTGGTGGTCGATGGCAGAGTGCCGGTGACCACAGCACTCGTATCCTGCCCCATTTCTCCCCCCTCTCCTCGATTTCGCCGTCGGCGACCTGGTGGCGAGGTCGAGTCGTCGCCATCCTCGGAGCCAACGCTCGTCCCCATGAGAACGGGCTGGGCGGGGACCGGTACACAGTCGAGGCAGAACCACGCAACCCCCAAGAGTGCAACGGTCCGACGCAGGCCTCGAAACACGAGGTTGGGCAGGACGCGTTGGCGTGTCGGAGCGGCGTAAGGATCAGCCGCCCCTCGTTCGGGCGCAGACCCATGACAGATACCGCTGTACATGTCGCGGACTATGTCATGCCCGTGAGCGCCATTCGACTGTCGTCTCATGCTCGTCGCGACGAAACCGACGGAAGGACCACGAGCTGCTGGTGGGGGAAACGTTGTATGCTGCCTCGTGGCGATCGACCCAACCTCGAGCTGGACCTCGCTGGGACGGAGGCCTTGGACGGTCGTCAGACCAGCGCGCTCGTGGTGGTCGTCGCCATGGCGAATCGACGCCGCCGTCGCGTGTGAACCGCTGTTGCGTGGATCGAGGGGGATCGAGACATGAGCTACGAGTTCGGGGTCGAAGAGGAACGACGGATTGCGCGGCTCGCATGGCGTGTTCGGGTATGGGGCTTCATCGCGCTGTCGATCGGGCTGCTCGCGATTGGAGTGTTCGCATTCGTGTGGTTCTTCCTCGGTCAAAGCTCGCTCGACATGGGCTTCTTGGTCGGTGCTCTCGTCGCGATGGCACCGGTCCTCGTGGTCAATACACTCATCGCGGCGCTGTATATCGGGGCCGGCAAGTCCCTACGCCGGATCGTCGACACCCAGCGAGAAGACGTTCCTCATTTGCTCGATGGTCTCGCCCGCCTCGGCGGAGCGTTCCGCATCGAGACGATCTTGGGCAGCATCGGCGTGGTCGCGGGTGGGATCACCCTGTTCACGATGCTGAGTTAGCCAACGAACGTGTGAGCGATCGATGAGCCACCCTTACGACCCCCGCCAGATCGGCCCGTTGCCCCAGCCACCCACGTCCGACGGAACTTGGCAGGCACCCGCCACCCCGCCCCCTGGCGGCGGATGGCCGCAGCCGTTGGCCTCTCCACCGACCCACCCATGGTCACCCCAACCTGTTGGGGTCCAACCGAACGCATCGTGGCCGCAACCACTCGCAGGGTTGCCCCACGGCGCACCCTATCCTCCTCCTGCGGCGTCTCCCCAGTACCCCTATCCTCCTCCGCACGCCTTTCCTCATCACCCCTATCCTCCTCCGCACGCCTTTCCTCATCACCCCTATCCTCCTCCGCACGCCTTTCCTCATCACCCCTATCCTCCTCCGCACGCCCTGCCCCTCCCCATGCAGGGTCCGCGGCCGCAGCACGAGTTCACGCGCGAGGAAAATCAGATCGTCGGTGAGCTTGCGACTTGGTCGGGCGGGCTCGGCATCCTCAAACTCATGCAGACAGGCCTCGGCTTGGTCGGCGGCAACGTGATCGGCGCAGCGATCGAACTCACCGTGGCGCTCGCGTTGCTCGGGGGGCACAAGGCACTACGCAAGGCCGTGGACACCGCGGGCAACGACGTCGACCACCTGATGGTTGCGGTCGACAAGCTGGCCACGGTGTTTCTGCTTCGCATCGTGCTGTCGCTCGTCGCCGCCGTGCTCTTGGGGGCAGTTGCGGTCATCGTCGCCTTCGTCTTCGGAATGAGCGGCGCGCTCGAACTCAACTGACGTCGAACGTCGGCCTCGGCTCGAACGCCATGGGCGACATCTCGCGGCCCCTCAGCGCGTCTCGCTCGTCGAACGGGGGCTCCCGGTTTGTTCGCAGATCGAACGCAGGGCCGACCAGGCGTCGTCGTCCATGACCGGGGTGCCGTCGCGAACCAGTGCCTCGAGCGCGGCGACTCGGTGGGCGCCGGTCGGATGGGTCGAGAGGAACTCGAGCGCTCCGGGGATCTCCTGTCCCGTGGCCTCGAGTCGAGCAAAAAACGAGACGACGCCTCGCGAATCATGGCCGGCGGCATTGAGCATTTCGACCCCCACCCGATCCGCATCGAGTTCGTCGTTACGACTATGGTGATTCGTCATGATCGCCTGGGCCGCATCGGAGCCGACCATCTCGGCTCCTGGGTTGAGCAACCCGAGAATGCCGTAGCCCATCGCCTGCACCACGGCCTTGGCGGGATGTCGCTCGATCACATGCGCCATTTCGTGAGCGAGCACACCGGCAACTTCGCCGGGGTTCTGCGCCTTTTCGATGATGGGGCGAAAGAGCACGATACTGCCACCGGGTGCGGCGAACGCATTGACGATCTCGGCGTCGACGACATAGACCCGAAACTCGTTTTCGACCTTGGCCCCCTCCGCGAGATGACGCACGAGCTCATCGAGCGCCCCCAAGCCCGCATCGCTCCGACAGAAGTGGTCTTGCTGCAGGGACGAGACGAGCGAGTTCCCCACCGAGGCTTCGAAGTCTCGCGGCAAGACGCGCGCGAGGAGGCCCGACCACAGCGGGAGCGACACCGCGACGATGAGGAGCATCACGGCGATGAAGGTGCCGATCTGGGCGATGGTTTGTCCGCGATTTCGTCGACGCACGGCGCGACCACGTTATCCGTTCTTGGGGCCGAGCGGCCACCCACGCGCAACCTTCGAGGCTTGCGCCGGCGGAGGCTTCGCGATGGCAGAAGGAGTACCTCGATCCGCCCCGTATCGACGCAACGAACGCCTCGTCCGATCGCCGACATGGGGGTATCGATGTGGCACGTCCTCATCGACTCGGGACGAGGTTGGGAGTTAGGCTCGCGGCCGAACTCGACAGAGTCCCCGCCGTTGCGGCTGGACCAGCAAAGCGATCTCGATGGCCAACATTCGTCCGAGTAAAGCGGTGAGCGTGACTGCAGTCGCGCTCGAGTCCTTTTTCCCTCCCATGCGGCAGCCGCTGAGTGCATCTCCGCAACCCTTGGGGTTTCTCCCGACGCAACGCTTCTGGGACAACTGGCACCATCGGTGGTTGGCATTGCCGATGACGCTGCCCATGATGTTTGCGTTCGTCCTGGTGTTGCTCGCGATCCCAGGGATGCTGCAGATGCCCTTGCTGACGGCCGCGTTGTGCATGTTCTGGGGGCACATCTCTTATGGGATCGTCGAGCGACGAATCCGACGTTTGGCCAAATCCCAGGCGATGGCCATCACGGGGGAGACGTAGGCTCGCATCGGACTCGTTCAAAAACGGGGCAACCCATCGCTCGGACCGCTTCGTTTTAGCCTTCACCCGAGCTCAAGCTTGCCCCTCGGTCGCCGATGGTCACTTCGTACGCTGCAACGGGGCGAAGCCAAAAGGACCCCGCAGCTTCACCAGGGCACGAACGCCCGATACGTCCAGGGAGGACACCAAATGAACACGTTTCTCTTCTCGCCCGAAGTGGGCGAACGCCGAATTCAGCCCCTGTGGGGCGTGAGTGGAGTCTTCTGCTGCCGACCGTCACGGTCGAACGAGCAACCTTGTGTAGGCTATCCGGGTACGCCGTCCGCTAGGATCGCGCATGTGCCGGGGTCGTCTCCTTGCGTGGCGTTGTGCCACGATTCCGGCTCGATCCTCGAGTAGTCGTCGAGGGGCTCCTAGTCGTCGAGGGGCTCCATGGAAACAACGCGCCCATCGGCGCGCCTAGGTTTGGGTCGAACATCGACCACCTAGTTCTGCTGTGAAGCGAGCAGGTCACGCTCGAGCGATTCGAGCGAAACGGCATCGAACCCGTCGCTCGACGCGTTCAGCCGGGCCGAGCGGTGCAGTCTGCGAATCGTGGGCTGACCGCGGGATCGTGCCACCAGAACATCTATTTGCGAGAGGACTTCCGACCCGCTCACCACGAGCGGGCTCGTTCGAGGCTCTTCGCATTCCCGTCGCAAAAACCGTCACCCATTCATCCCTGTTTCGTTCCGTTCCCGTTTCCCAAGGCACGAATGCCGGTCGCCGGGTCCCCCTCGGCGGATCTCCACGAAAGGACACAAAGCCATGCTTTCCGTACGCACCAACGTCTCGTCGCTCCAAGCTCAATCCAACCTGGTCGCGAACAACGCCGCGCTCGGGGCCAGTCTGTCCCGCCTGTCGTCGGGCCTCCGGGTCCGATCCGCGGCCGACGACGCAGCCGGTCTCGCCATCAGCGAGGACTTCAAAGCCACGATCCGCGGCCTCAACCAGGCCAAGCGCAATGCGAACGACGGTGTGTCGCTCTCCCAAGTCGCCGACGGGGCCCTCAAAGAAGTCGGTGGTCTGCTCAACCGGATGCGCGAACTCTCCGTGCAGAGCCGCAACGGTACCGTGAATGATGCGCAACGCGTGTTCTTGGACAACGAGTTCCAAGAACTCCGTAGCGAACTCGACCGCATCGTCGCGACCACCGAGTTCAACGGCATCCAGCTGCTCGACGGCGCCCAAGCGAGTGGCATCGAGTTCCAAGTCGGCGTGGGCACGACGGCGAACGATCGCCTCACCCTTGCGATCGCGGACTCGAGCTCGTCGGCGCTCAGCATCAATGCATCGGCGATCAGCACCACCGCAGGTGCCGACCTTGCGATCAGCGCACTGGATACGGCCATCGAGGCGATCTCGACCCGCCGTGCCGGAATCGGTGCGATGCAAAACCGCCTGCAGGTCACCATGTCGAACATCGATTCGTACGCCACGAACCTGAGCGCTGCGAACTCGCGCATCGTCGACGTGGATGTCGCGGCCGAAAGCGCCGAGATGACGAAAGCGAACATTCTCGTGCAGGCCGGTGCATCGATGCTCGCGCAGGCGAACGCGGCACCTCAGCTCGCCCTCCAGCTACTCGGCTAACGGCCCCCGTTGGCCTTCCGTGGGATTGCAGGTTGCCGCCACCCAAGCTGGCGCACCGGTCCCGCGCTTCCTTCCGTCGAACGCATGCGCCCCATAGGACCGTGAACCCCTATTGGGCGTGAACTCATCGAACCATCGAATCAAGGACATCGAGTCGTGCAACGCAAACCTACCGGAGGCCATGTGCCTCGCAAGACCTTAGCTTATCGCCGTTCTCGCGTCGTGTGGTCACGGGGACCATCGGCGCTCTCAACTGGGCATGCACGCCCACCCCCAAGCCGAGCTCGGGGGTTCTCCAAGAAGGAAACAACCAATGATCAGCGTACGTACCAACTCAGGGTCTCTCCTCGCGCAAGCCACGTTGTCGAACTCCGTTCAAGGGCAGCAACGTAGCATCTCTCGCCTCTCCTCGGGCTTACGGGTCCAGTCGGCTGCCGATGACGCCGCCGGTTTGGCCATCTCCGAGGGCTTCAAAGCGTCGATTCGCAGCCTCGACCAGGCCCGAAGAAACGCCAACGACGGCATCAGTCTGGTTCAAACGGCCGACGGCGCGCTCAAAGAGGTTGGGGGCCTCTTGACGCGGATGCGAGAGCTCTCTGTCCAAGCCCGCAACGGGACCGTCAATGACACGCAAAGGACATTCCTCAACGACGAATTCTCCGAGCTTCGATCCGAGATCAACCGCATCGTCGGAACCACCGAATTCAACGGGGTTAGTCTCATCAATGGCGACCAGGCGAGCGGCCTGGCGTTCCAAGTCGGCGAGGGCACCTCGGCCGATGACCGCCTGACGGTCTCCATCGCGGATACGTCCGCGAGTGCTCTCAGCATCAATGCGAGCACGATCAGCACGACCGCCGGGGCGGACAGTGCCATCACGGCGATCGACGCCGCAATCGAAGGTGTGTCCACTCGCCGAGCTGCACTCGGTGCCATGCAGAACCGGCTCAACACCACCACATCGAACCTCCAGACCTACGCTGCGAACCTCGCAGCTGCGAACTCTCGAATCGTCGATGTGGATGTTGCGGCCGAAAGTGCCGAACTGACCAAAAATCAGATCCTGGTGCAGTCCGGGGTCGCCATGCTCGCCCAAGCCAATCAGGGCCCGTCCTTGGCCCTGTCGCTCCTGTAATCTCTAAGGGGCCTTTCTCAAAGGCCTCTCGCTGCGCCAGCCAAGCGACCGCAGCACCCCCCAAACGCGCGCCTCTTCGGCGCGTTGGGTTCCTCCGAAGCGTTCACGACTCGATCGTTCGACTCGCCCCCGCGCACGTTCCACCCTGGGACGCTCGCGGGGGCTTTTTCGCGTTCGCGATACTCGATCGTGGATTCGCGCGCGCCCGCCCGCTTAAGGGAACGTGTTCGGAGACGATGGCCCGTGACCGAGACGCCCATGGCCGGTATCAGCTTCAGCGGACTCTCGAGTGGGCTCGATAGCGATGCGATCGTTCGCAGCCTCGTCGAGGTCCAACGGATTCCAATCCTGCGTCTGCAGGAACAAAATCGATTCAACGATTCCAAGATCGGGGTCATCGATCGACTGTCGTCGGCGTTGTCGGCCTTGCGAACGGCGGGCAACAATCTCGATACGCCCGGGGAGTTTCTATCCTTCAAAGGCACGTCTTCGGACACTGACGTCGCCACGATCACTCCGAGTGGAGACGCAGTCGCGGGCAGGTACACGCTCGAAGTGACGAGCTTGGCTCAAGCGCAGCGGAGTTATTCGACGACCATTGCGGACAAAGAGGCCGCTCTGAGCGCGACCGATCAGACCTTGCAGCTGACCATCGACGGACAAGCGACCGTCATCGATGTCGACGCGGGCTCGACGCTCGAAGACTTGGTGGGGCTCATCAACGGCTCGGGGGCCAACGTCACCGCCGGTCTCTTGTTCGACGGGTCGCAGTATCGTCTGCAGATCGCCGGCAACGAAGTCGGGGCGAGTCAGGCGATCACGTTTTCCGATAGCGGGCTCGGCCTCAACCTCACGACTCCGCCCAACACGACCGCCACGGATGCGGTGTTCGAACTCGACGGGTTCCCGATTACGAGTTCGGACAACCTCGTCGACGACGCGATCCCCGGGGTGACGATCGACCTCAAAGCCCAAACGACGGGCCCCATCACGCTTTCGGTGGCTGCAGACGCGTCTGCGGTCAAGGGCAAGATTCAGGGTTTCGTCACTGCCTACAACAACGTCCTGTCGATCATCAACGAACAGGTCGGAGAAGGTAAGGGGCAGACCACACTCAACGGAGACTCGACCGTTCGCGCACTCGAACAGAGCCTATCGAACCTCATCTCCTCACCCATTCCGGGCCTGGAGACCGCGGCCGGAGATTCGATGCAGCTCGCGGATCTCGGAATCAAGACGCAGGGCGACGGGACGCTGACGCTCGACTCGGAGAAACTCGACGAAAAGTTGGCGAGCGGGTTCCGATCCTTGGCTACGTACTTCGGTGGCAACCCCTCCCAAGAGGTCGATGGCATCGGCCAACTGATGTCGGACCTCGTCCGGAGCTACACGAATGGCACCGACGGGCTGTTATTCATTCGCAAACAGGGGCTTAACGCGATCTCGGACGGGAACGAGGAGCGCATCGGAAGTCTCGAAAACCTGCTCGAAGGGTTCGAACAAGGCCTTCGTGAGCAATTCACGCGGCTCGAAACCACGATGAGTTCGCTCCAGAGCCAACAAAACTTGCTGGCTCGGTTCCTGCAGCGCTAGCCGTCATGGCTCGGCTCGGCTACGCGCGGAGGTATCAAGCCGTCCAGATCGAGTCGGCATCGCCCGGGCAGATCCTGATCGCGCTGTACGACGGATGCATTCGATTTTGCAAAGGTGCGCGCATCCGCATCGAAGAGGGGGACGCCGCGGGCAAAGGCCAACTCCTTTCTAAAGCTATCGCCATATTGGGCGAACTACGCAGCACGCTGGACCACTCTGTCGCTCCCGACCTCTGCCAACAACTCGAGCGGCTCTACCTTTTTTTCCAAGAACAGCTCACCCAGGCCAACACCACGATGGATCCCACCCATATCGACCCGGTCATTCGCATGATGACCGACCTGCGCGATGCCTGGTCGACGGCAGTCGATAACGTCGAGGGTAGCAGCAACATGGGGGGAGCCACATGAACCAGAACCTCTGCGATGCCCTCGCCGCGACCACGGCGTTCGTTCACGGCCTTCGCGCAGGGACGGCGACGCTCGACCAGCTCGACGCGCTGCTGCGGGTTCGGGACGAGCTTTTCGCCCAACTGTCGTCACACCCCCCAGAGGTTGACTCCAGCTCGGGCGCGACAGGACTTCCCTGGCGCGCAATCGATCCCGATTGTGTTGCCGGAATTACGACATTGAACCAGCTCGACCGCGAGATTCAAACCTGGTGTAGCGACGCACACAGGGACGTTCTCCGCAAGCTCGTGCGCCTCCGAAAACCCACACCCAGCCCGACGTCGCAGGGCCGGCTCGTGATCGAATCCGCTTAACCCTGATAACGGCAACGGCCATAGGAGGACTTCCCGTGCAGCTCGTCTCGGATCAACTCAACCATTCCGCCCCCAAGCACTTGCTGCTCCCGCTCGACCCCATGTGGAATGCGGAGAGCGCAGCCAACGACTCGGGGATCTTTCGTCGCAACGAGGACCACCCGTCGTGCGATCTCAACGTCCTTGTCACCAAGGTCTTGGGGCACGTCACGAATCACGTGCGCCCCGAGCGAGCCAACGTGACGCTTTCGCTCGCCCCAGGGCGGCCGATCGTCCACGTCGACCCCATCGAATTGGCGTTCGCCATCTCGGGAACGTTGACCGCCTCACTCCGAGCCATGGAAGACTCGGACAGCGGCGACCTTCGGGTCGAAACCCGGCTCGAGGGGGACTCGGCTCAAGTGTTCATCGCAGGTAGCGACCTTCCCCCGCTCGGTTTCGTGCGTGCGGTCGAGCCAAGCTGCCCACCGGGTGCGACCGATCCCACGCTGGCGCACTGCCGCCGGCTGGTCGAGGGATACGGCGGTCGGATCGACCTCGTCGAACGCGATGGCTGGATCGGCTTCGCGATCATGCTGCCGACCTATCCCGTGAGCACGACCTCCAACGCGTTCTACCTCGCGACCATCCACGACGAGTTCGAGCGCGCACGTCGAAGAGCGGCCTGACCCCAAATATGGAAGCTCCAGTCGATCTCCAAGTGATCGCACGGGAAGCCGCAGAGGGCGCGGGACCCTTCTTGCATGTTCTGGTCGGCCGCTACGGACAAGTCGTCGACGGCCTGCGGTCGGGCCGCGACCAACAGGCCCTCCATACATTGGCCGCTCTCGTCGACGAGCTCGAGCATTTCGTCCGTTTCCTCGTTCTCATTCAAGATCAAGTGGCCCTCGTCGATACCGGGACGTCGAAGGCCCTGAACACCTACCGCCACAAGCTCCTCCGGATCATCGAGAGCATCGAGCCCGCGCTCGCCGACGTCGATCTCGTCGAGGTGGCGGATGCACTCGAGGACGACCTCCTGCCCGCACTGCATGCGTACGCCAACATCGACGGCGCCGTGAGGGCTGCAGTGGCCCACTGAAAGCGATTCGAGCGCAATGTTCGAGGCAGCCCCTATCACGAGTGCGCACGTGCTGGTCATCGATGACGAGCCGCTGACGACCTCGGCGATCGCCAGCATCCTGAGAGACCTCGGCCACCGTCCCACGATCTGCAACTCGTGGACAGAGGCGGTCCGAGTCTTCGGGGCCGGGGACGTGGACCTCGTATTGATGGACGCAGTCATGCCCACCGTCGATGGGTTCAAGCTCACCCGAATCCTCCGATCGCGTGCGACCACCTACGTCCCGATCGTGTTCCTGACGGGCCTCGCGGACCAGGCGGCGCGCGAACACGGCATCGAGGTTGGCGCTGACGACTTCCTGACCAAACCGCTCGATCCGCTCGAGCTCAAGGTTCGATTGACCGCCATGTTGCGGATCCGATCGTTGACCCGGGACCTCGAAGCCAAGACTCGGGCACTCGCCCGGTTGGCATCGGTCGACGGATTGACGGGCGTCTCGAATCGCCGGGAATTCGACGAACGGCTGCCGAGGGCAATCGAGCACCACGTCGAGCATGGAACCGCCCTCAGCTTGCTCCTGCTCGATATCGATCACTTCAAGCGGGTGAACGACGGCTTCGGCCATGCGGTCGGCGATCAGTTACTCGCGGCCTTCGGCCGCCTGCTGAGTGAGCTCACCCGCGCGTGCGACCTTCCGTTCCGCTACGGCGGAGAGGAATTCGCCATCATCGCGACCGAGACGAACGCCACCCAAGCGACGTACTTGGGTCATCGCATCCGTACCGCGTTCAACCTCCAGACGAGCGAAACGGCCGCATGCGGACCGCAGACCGTCTCGATCGGGATCTGCGGGACCGAGATCGTCGACCTCGAGTGGGATCCTTCGAGCCTCGTCGTCGCCGCGGACACGGCGTTGTACCGGGCCAAAGGGAACGGTCGCAACTGCGTGTGTGTCTACGACCCAAACGTGGACGCGCGCATGGACTCACGGCGCGAGGACATCGTGCAGTTGCTTCCCGCCCGCACCCCGAAGGGGCGTGAGGCCAAGGCCGGCTGAGCCGCGATCGCCATCGGCCTGCGACCGTCGACCTCAGGGCTCGCGTTCGATGATCCAGGCACCCTTGCGTTCGGTCGCCCAAGCGATCGGATGCGCTTCGAGCCACAGCGCCGCGTTTTCACCGTAATGCACCCCGAGCAGGGATCGACGCGCTCCAGCCATGGTGCGCGCACGAGTTTCCACGAGCACGCGGGCTCCCTCTTCCAAGCGGCGTAAGATCCAACCGAGGAACGGGCTCGGATCCTCCAGTTGGAAGACGAACGTCGCGCCCGGTTCTCCGTTCGCCCCCAAACGCAGTGCGGTCTCGGGTTGGTCGTCGTCGATCACGGTGTACGCACCGTCGTCGACGTCGCGGGCCAGGACCTCCCCGGCACCACGCCCTTGCACGAAACAGAGCGTACCCATAGGAATCTGCGCGCCGATGTCGGCATGCATCCCGGGCAGATCGGTCGTGTATTGGCGACGGGACCCATCCATCGCCTGATCCATCACATCGTCTTCTTCATCCTCCCCGAGTTCGGGCAGCAGGATATCGGGCAACTCATCGTTGTCGTCGTCCTCGAGCGCGAGCGCGAGCGGACTCGGCGTGCTCGATTCGCGGCCTTCACGATTCGTGACGAGCCATGCCGGCGTGTCGTCATCTTCGACCGTCACGTGCACGACGGGTCGCTCGTTGCGTAGCGAGGCCTCCGATCGCATGCCCGTAGCCCCGACCCCGTGGTCGGCACTCGGAGCGAACGGCTCGAGCGGAGGGAGTTCCATCGGATCTCCCACGTCGAGGAGCCCCTGCAGGCACCCGCGAATGATCATGCCATCGGCCGAGGGCTCACCGAGCAACGTCCAGCGTCCAACTCGAACGTCGACATGAAACTCCACGACCTGACCCACCGCCAAGTCGGCAAGTTGTTCGGGTTCGAGGACAGCCTCGAGTGCATCGAACAAGTCACGCTCGCTGACGGGAACTCCGAGCGGGAAGACGCCATCGCTGCTACGCAGGAGCGGCGTTCGTCCGGCTTCGACCACGAGCTCGGTCGCATTGTGGCCGGCAGCCTCGTCGAGCACTTGCGCGAGGCTCAACATGCGCGCCTACCATAGCAAGAACCCGAGCGGCAAGATCCGACCCGGACCGGTCCAACGAAAGGCCGCTTCACGATGGCCGAAGCGCCGCCATGGGCTCGTTTGGGGTGTTCGGAGGCAGCTCCATCAGCTCCGCAGGAGCGTGAAGCTTCGCCGTTGCGAGGAGCCCTTTGCGAAAGGCCCCTTCACGACTGCAGAAGCGCTCGTTTGGGGTGTACGGAGCAGCCGATCCGCCCGGCAGGGCGTGAAGCTTCGCCGTAGCGAGGGGCCTTTGCGAAAGCCCCTTTCAAAACGAGTTTGGTGGGCGCAGCAGGACTCGAACCTGCGACCCCTGCCGTGTGAAGGCAGTGCTCTACCAACTGAGCTATGCGCCCGAGGGTCGGCGTGTATAGCTTGTCGCTCGGTCGGTTGCAACGCCGCGTTCCGCAGGCCATCGTGGGCTCGCCGAAGTCTATGACGCGACAAGTCATTTCCACCGAAGGTGCTCCTGCGGCCATCGGCCCGTACTCGCAAGCCATCCTGGTGACCTCTGGCCGGACGCTCTATTGCTCCGGCCAGATCCCGCTCGACCCGGCGACCGGGGCCGTCGTGGTGGGCGACATCGAGGTTCAAACTCGCCGCGTACTCGACAACCTGGCCGCCGTTCTGAGCGCCGCGGGAATGGGGTTCGGCCATGTCGTCCGTTGCGGGATATTCCTCGCCGACCTAGGGGACTTCGGAACGGTCAACCGACTCTATGGCGAAAGGTTCGAAACAGCCCCGCCTGCCCGATCGACCGTTCAAGTCGCGGGCCTTCCCAAAGGAGTGCTGGTGGAGATCGACGCGATCGCGGTGTCGGACTAACGCGACCGAGATCGCATGACGCGGGCAACCTCGCTCGTACGCCAGTTCGGCGCCGGCCTGTGGGTGGTCGTCTGTGGTCTCCTACTCGGCGATGGTCCAGCGAGCGATCCCTGGGCCTCTCCGACCGAGATCGGGATCCCCACGTCGTCGATCTCGAGTCGCGATCCCTCGGTCTCGAGTACCGACGTGCGTGTCATCGAAGGTCGGCTGCTGCTCGAGCGTGGCGACAGTTCCGAACTCGACCCCCCCCCGCCTGCCAGCTGCCGGATCCGCGTCTGGCAAGCCGGTACCCCCATGTCCGAACGCGTTCCATGCGGCCCCGATGGCGAGTTCGAGGTCCCGCTGCGGCGCGGGGCGGAAGGGGATGTCGCCGTCGAGCTCGAAGTGCCCGGACGCCTCCGCGCACTGCTCGAGACCGTAGTGCCTCGCCAAACGCGGGGGCGCTTACCCGCCGTCGCTCTCGGATTCGCCGTTCGGGTCACGGGCGACCTCCTCGATGCCGCAGGTCACCCGATCCCCGCCATCGAGGTGCAGGCCATGCCGATCCCCAACCTCGGTGAATCGGAGCCCTGGCGTGCCCGGACCGACCAGGAGGGGCGCTTTGTGTTCGATACGCTACCCCCTGGACGAGTCGCGCTCCGAGTGGCCCTGCTCGGGTTTGCCCCAACGGTGCGTGAAACGGTGGCCCCTCAAGAAGGGGTCGTCATCGTCCTCGAACGTTTGCTCGAGCTGACTGGCCGGGTCGTGGGGCCACCCGCTGCACTCGCGGCTGCACGCGTTCGGATCGAAGGCAGCGGGATCTGGCCCGCGCGCGAAATCCCTGTCGAGGCCGATGGATCCTTCGTGGTCGAGTCGATCCCGGATGGGGTCTATGCCCTCGAAGCGATCGCCGATCCGGAAGGGGAAACCCTCTACGCCTCGCTTCCGCTCGAGAACGTGGTCGTCTCGGAGTTCGCTGCACGCCCCACGGGGGCCGAATCGCCCTCGCCCGAGCTCGAATTGAAGCCTGCCGTCGAACTGACCGTGCGCATCGTCGACTCCGACGAGCGACCGATCCAAGGCGCTCGTGTCCTTGCCGCTCGAACCGGTCTGGGCGTCCTCCGCCACGTCGAACCGACGGATGCCGGCGGACGGGTGAACCTCGCTCCGCTCGCACCCGGAGACTACGTCGTGCATGTGGACGCGGATGGCTGGCTGCCCTCGGAGCCGCTCGCCGTGGAGCTCGACGACGATCGAACGTTCACCGTTCACATGCGACGACCGCATCGGATCGAGGGGATCGTGGTCGACGATCGTGGGACCGCAGTCGCAGGCGCCACGATCGATGTCCGCCGGGACGACGAAGAAGGAGGCGGCGCGGGCGAGGACGAAGCTCGGGCCCTTCTGTTCGCAAGCGCCTGGCAAGCGACGGGCTCACTCGGGGTCACTCGAGGGCCGGTACCGAACATTCCGGCCTTCGCGCGCGACGTCGACGTTTCGGCCGCGATCGTGTCGGATGCCGAAGGCGGGTTCGTGATCGGGGGCCTCGCGACCGGAACGTATCGACTCGAAGCCACGCATCCGGAGTTCTCGGACAGTGAAGGGACCCTGGTCGTCACCGGGCGCACCGCCAAAGACGTTCGCCTCGTGCTGCAACGGGGCTGGCGCTTGAGCGGCCGTGTGATCGATTCCAATGGCCGCCCCATCGACGAGGTCGAGATCGAAGGGACCGGCGCTCGGGTCTACACCGACGAACATGGGACGTTCGACCTCGGCATCGTGCGCGGTCGCGTGGAGCTCGTCGCACGAGCGAAGGGGTTCGCCCCCACCCGGGTGATCGAGCGCGTGACGGTCGAACCCGTGGAGCTCGAGGTCACGCTGGCGGAAGCCATCGGCGCGCTCGAGGGGCGGGTGGTCGATGGAAATGGGCGGCCTCGTTCTGGGGCTCGCGTGACCGTGCAGTTCCAAGATGGTCTCTCGGCCACCGAGGTGGCTTGGACGGACGAACGAGGACTCTGGTCGCTCACCGGGCTCCCGGGAGGCCGAGTGGACATCGAGGCCTTCGCTGAGGGATTGGCGCCATCCGAAACTCAAGCGCGGATCGACCCCCCCGGCGCAACGACCGTCGACCTGACGCTCGAAGATGGGTGGGGTGCGGAGATCCGCGTGACTTCGCTCGGAAACGATGACCCGATCGAAGGGGCGGAGGTGTTTGCTCTCGGTCGACACGTCCGCACCGACCGACGCGGGCTCGCCGATCTTGGCCCGCTTCAGGGAGACGCGGCCCTCGTGCGAGTGGAGGCCGAAGGGTTCGTTTCCGTAGAACAGACCGTCGTCCGCCCTACCGATTCGGGACGGGTCGATGTCGATGTCGAACTCGTCGAGGGGGGCGGGATCGAGGGATGGGTGACCGACTATCGGGGCGATCCAGTGCCCAACTCCGAGGTCCAAATCCTCGATGCGGCCACGGGCGATTCCCTGGGTACGACGCGAACGGCTGCCGATGGCAGCTGGTCGTTCGACGGCATCCGCGAGGGCGCTATCCTTCTCCACGCCGAACCACCTGCCGATCGAAACGAAGAGCTCGCGGAAACAGCGCAGGACGCCGACGTCTTGCGTGCCAGGGTAACACCAGGCATCGATCTGCGGTTTGACAGGCGATAACTTCATCACGCCGGGTTCCCGGCAACTACATCACGCCGGTTCCCGGCAACTACATCACGCCGGTTCCCGGCAACTTTCATCACGCCGGTTCCCGGCAACTTTCATCACGCCGGTTCCCGGCAACTTTCATCACGCCGGTTCCCGGCTGAGGGACACCGCGCTACGGTTCAGAGGAGTCTCGATGTCCGCACCCAAGCTCAACGCCTACGCCACGACCGCCTTGACCGCACTGCTGCTCGCCGCGTGCGGCGGCGACACCAAGCCCGACTCCACTGCGCCCGCGAAGAATGGGACTTCCAAGGCCGACACACTCGCCAAGGGCGATGCCACTGCGACCGCCGAGCGAGCGACGGAGAAGGTCAAACACATCGAGGGACCGGCTCCTGGCAGCGAAGACCGCTTCGAACTCGCCATCGACGCACCGACGGCCACGGTGGGTGAACCCTCGCAGGTCACGGTCAGAGTCGTGCCCCGTGCCCCGTGGCACATGAATCTCGACTTCCCCACGTCGTTCCGTCTCGAGCCGCCCAAGGGCGTGACCTTGACCAAGGCCGATCTCAAGAAGGGCGACGCGACCAAGCTCGACGAACAGGGCTGCCAATTCGACGTCGCATTCACCCCGGGCGAAGCGGGCGAGCAGACGTTCACCGGTGAGTTCAAGTTCGCCGTGTGCCAAGACGAGGCTTGCTCGCCTGTCACCCATGACGTCGAGTTCAAAGTCGCAGTCAACGATTCGGCCCCGATGGGGCGTGAAGCCGATCAGCCCGAAGGGCGACAAGGCAAATAGGTGGTGGGACCAAACGCGTGAACGAACCAACTGCTGCTGGAACCCGCATCGACTCCCTTGCTTCTGCCGTCGCGGAGGAATTCGAATCCACGCGGCGCGTGCTCAGCTTCGACGAGTGGTTTGCACTCCTCTGCGAAGATCCCACGGTCCACGCTCGGAGTTCGTCGCAGTACGTCCGCGATGCGTTCCGCCATTTCGGAACGCGTTCCGTTCGCACGCCTGCGGGCGAAGCCTCGCGGTATCGCCTGTTCGATTGCGAGTTCGATGGGTGGCATCGTCTCGTCGGCCAGGAAGAAGCACAAAACCAGCTCTACGATGCCATCGAAGGTTTCGTCCGACTCGGCCGGGTCAACAAGCTCCTGTTGCTGCATGGCCCGAACGGCAGTGCCAAGAGCACGATGCTCGAGTCCCTGCAGCGGGCTCTCGAGGTCTATTCGAGGACCGACAAAGGCGCCCTCTACCGCTTTGCCTGGATCTTTCCCAACCGCAAGCAAGCGGCCGGAGGGATCGGCTTTTCGACAGGTGCGGGCCTGCGGGACGCTTTAGGTGAAGAGACGTTTGCTCGGCTCGCGGGCGAGGCCATCGATGCACGCGTGGCCGACGAGCACAAGGACCACCCCGTGTTCTTGGTCCCGGTCTCCCAACGCCGCCGCCTGCTCGAAGACATTTGCGCGCGCTGCAAAGACTTCGTCATCTCCGATGCGATCCTCTACGGGGCCCTCACCCAGCGGAACCGGAAGATCTTCGACGCCCTGATCACCGCGTACCAAGGCAACCTCCGCCAGGTTTTCCAACACATCCAAATCGAGCGGTTCTTCCTCAGCCGGCATTACCGGACGGGGCTCGTCACCGTCGAGCCGAAGCAAACGGTCGACTCGCGCAGCTTCCCGGTCACCGGGGACTCCGCGTACGCGAGCCTACCTCCCTCGGTCAGCGGACAAGCCCTCTACGCCGCCCAGGGTGACCTCGTCGATGCGAACCGCGGGATCATCAATTTTTCCGATCTGCTCAAACGCCCCTACGAGCACTACAAGTATCTCCTGACCGCAACCGAGACCAGCACCGTCGCGCTCGACCACATGATGTTGAGCCTCGACATGCTGTTCACCGGCAGTGCCAATGACCTCGACCTGCTCGAGTTTCGGGCGTTGCGTTCCGGCGACTATCAGAGCTTTCGCGCTCGGTTGGACATGATTCGCGTTCCGTTCCTCCTCGATTACCGGGTCGAACGGAAGATCTATCAGGAGCAGGTCGGCGACATCCTGCGCGGGGTTCACGTGGCTCCGCACGTCACGAAGATCCTCGCGCTCTGGGGGGTCATGACTCGACTGCGACGGCCCGACGCGCACAAGTACAGCCTCAAGATCAAGACGGCCCTCGAAAAGCTCACTCCGCTCGAGAAGGCCGACCTCTATGCCTACGGCCGCATTCCACGGGGGCTCTCGAGCGAAGAAGCCCGGGAACTGCTCGCTGCGGTCCCCCAGATGTACCAGGAGAAGTTCCCCCACGCCGTCGTCCGAGCCGAAGGGTCCGACCACATCCTCGGCGACTACGAAGGCGGCTTTGGGGCGAGCGTTCGCGATCTCAAGGCGGTCTTGCTCGCCGCGGCGTCCGAGCCGAACACGACCTGCATCACGATCCCGCGGCTGTTCGTCGAGCTCAAGAACTATCTGAGCGACGCGATCAATCATCGTTGGATGCTGCTCGAACCCGTTGGGGCTGGGTTCCACCGCCTCGATGGCGACTCTCGCTCGATCACGAGCGCGTGCTGGGAGCGTTGGCTCGATCTCTCGGACTGGGAGATCCGTGAGGCGCTCGGTCTCATCGACGAAGCGCGCTACATGGAGCTCTTTCGCAAGTACGTCATCCACGTGTCTCACTCGATCAAACGGGAACGCCTATTCAACGAGGTCACGGGCGAGCTCACCGATCCCGACGAAAACTTCATGCGTGGACTCGAGAAGACGATGGCGCCCGATGCCGGGCGCAACTTCAGAGCCGAGATCCTTTCGCGAATTGGCGCATGGGCCCTCTCCCACCCCAACGAGGATCCTGCCTACGACGAGATCTTCGCGGACTACTTCGCCCTCTTGCGCGAGGACTACTACAAGAAACAAAAGCAGAGCGTGCGGGCTAGCATTCAACTCATGCTCGAAAAACTGGCCGACAGCAGCGAGATCGTCGCGGAAGACGTCAGTCTCACCGCGGTCGAAGAAGAGAAAGCTCATCACGCCCTCGAGGTCTTGCTGGGCGAGCACGACGGTGAAACGCGGCGTGAACGTCACACCCGCGAAACCGTCAAGGAGACGCTCGTCTACTTGGCCAAGCATCGCTATTGAGCTCGGGCGCGCACCGACCCTCGACCGCCCCTCGGGGGCCGTCGGAGCTTCCGGATCGTGGAACGGACGAGCGTCGGCAACCGCATGGATCCACGGGTCGCGCGAGCCGTGCTACTCGTCGAATGCCTCATGTACGAGATCGATCAGCTGCTGGCCGCTCCCCCCTCGCGCGAAGCGGGGTCACGCATCTTGACTTGGTGTGAGGGCCTACAAGATCGCATCGAACGCGGGGAGATGATGATCGGCCTGCTCTCGATCGCGGAGGTCGAGCGCGTCCCCGATGCACTTCGCCACGCGGCGGCATGTGGGCACCCTCACGCATGGCTGCTGCTCGGTTCATGGTTCATGAATCCGCCGATCGATGAGACCGACTTCATCGCCGCCGATCGAGCGTTTGTTCGCGCAGTCGCAGGAGGCGTGCCCTCGGCGGGGATGATGTTGGCCCGTGTTCGTTGGTTTCGTCGCCACGAAGACCTCGATGAGCGGGATCAAGCGGAGGCCTATGGGCTCGTCCTGGCGACGATCGAGCGCGAACCCGAGGCCGCGGATGCGTTGTATCTGCTCGGGCTGATGACCGACGCCGGATTCGGAGTGAGAGCCGACCGAGCACACGCCTGTCGCCTGCTGGAACGCGCCGCCGACCTCGGCAACAGTGATGCGCACTTCGAGTTGTATATTTTCTACTCGACCGGCGGAGGCGTCCCCGTCGACGAAACCCGAGCCTTTGCCCACAATCGCATCGCGGCAGATACCGGCAACACTCGTGCGGCTTACAACATGGGGGCATTCTACGCGACGGGGCGATACGTCGAGCAGGACAGCGTACAGGCGACGGCCTGGTATCGACGCGCTTGCGATGCGGGCCACGGACGTGCCTGTGCAACGCTCGCAGCGATGTTTGCAACCGGTGATGGCGTAGAACCCGATCGCGACCAGGCCGCGCAACTGTTCGAGCAAGCCGAAAGCGCGGGCTTCGATCCCTCTGGCATCCAAGACGCGATCGGATGGGTCACGAACCACGGTCTGTTTCTCGAGGGCGATACGGTCGAGGCCCTGGCAGACCACTCACCCTTCGTCGCCGAGGCCCTCGGAGCATCCACGTGGCCACCGGAGGGTTACGACGGTGCAGAACAGGACGCCGAGCTGGCGATGCAGATCTCCGCCTTGCTCGCGAATGCCAAGGAGTCGAGCGACATCGATTGTCCCTACTTTGCCTTCGTGTTGCACCCTGATGGCGAGCTGCAGGGTGATGAGCACGACCACATCGATGAGAACCTGGCCGAGGCTCGCGCGCTCATCGAAAAAGCCGAGTTGCTGCTCGGGACCTACGAAATCGAAAACGATGCCGACGAGAACCAGGGCGACCACCAACCAAGCAACGGCGATCGTGAAGACAGCGTCCATGTCGAGGACGAGGACGAGGACGAGGACAGCGACGAATCAGGCGAGTCGGATCCTCGGTACCTGTTCATCAACACCGATCCCACGGATTTGGCGGAGAAACAGGCGTCAGGGGACGATTGGTGGAAGGAGTTTTGGGATGAGGCGGAGTACATCGCTCGAACTCGAGCCGGTCAACTCATGAGCCGATCGCTCACCGATGTTTTCCACTGGACGGCGAACGTTGGCGAGCAGTGGCACATCGCCTACTACCAGGGAACGAGTTCTTCTGGGGCGACCGTCGGGGTCCTCTCCGTCCGGCTCGACGATTGATCCCGGCCCCTCCGAGCGAGTCCGTCTGCATTTCCCTGATGCCGGTTGGACACGCCGACCGCCTTGGGCTCGGTTCAGCCGGGGAGGCGTACGAGGTCCAGTCCGATGTTCACGATGTTCACGATGTTCACGGATCTTGCTCCTCGACCGGCGGCGGTGAAGGTAGCGCGGAGGGATCTGGAACTCGCCCGGATGTTTGGACGGCATATTGTGCGATGACTTCGGCCACGCTGTCCTGGATCCGGCGGCCCCGGGCCGGTCCGCTCGGTAGCTCGTTGAACAGCATCGAAAACACGATCGGTTCGCGATCGGGAGCGCCCACGTAGCCCGAGAGCGCCGAAACGTCGTTGAGGGTCCCCGTTTTGACTCGACCCCAACTTCGAGCCTGACCTTCGTGAAGACGTCGTCGAGTGGTCCCGTCCACGCCGAAGACCGCGAGGGAGCCGACGAAATCGGACGCATAGCGAAAGTCTCGCGACATCGCGATGAGCAAGGTCGTGATCTGATGCGGGCTCAAGCGGTTGTTGTCATAGAGGCCCGAGCCGTTGCCAAGTACGGCACCATCGAGGTCGACCCCGAGCTCGACGAGGCCTTCTCGCAGCCGTCCGAGACCCCCTTGGAAGGTCGCCGGGCCCGGCCCATCGTCGAGCACTTTGAGCAGTTGCTCGGCCATGAAGTTGTTCGAGAGTTTGTTGACCGAGCGGATGAGCACCGACAGTGCGGCGGAGTTGTGCGTGACGACGACTCGCGCATCGGTTGGTGTGGGTCCGACGGTGATCGTCTTCCGTCGCACTTTGATCCCGCGCTGCCCGAGCACGAGCGCCATCACCTCTCCGGCATAGCGCGACGGATCCGCGACGGCGTAGCGGTAGCTTCCTCCGTTGGCATCGATCCCGATCTTGCCGCGCAAATGGACCGTGATGCCAGGCTCGTACTCCACGTCGGCCCACTGACGATTGCGACGGCCGCGTGAGGTTTGGACGTCGTTGATGAGCGTGATGCCCGGAACCGGAGGATTGACGATCGCGATCGCGGTCGCGCCCACGGTTGCACCTGGCTGAACCCGAACCACGAACGTATTGAAGTTGGCCGAGGTCGCGCCGCTCGGCGCTCGATATGGAGCGAGTTCGTCTTTCTGATCGAACCCCGGCGGTAGTTCGTCGCGGTCGAACGCCGTATTGTCGACGACGATGCCCCCGGTCACCTCTTGGATCCCGCGAGCTGCGAGATCACTGGCCATCGCGTAGATGTCTTCGGTGATGAAGCTCGGATCGCCGGTACCGCGGAGGTACAGATCACCTTGGATCGTGGCACCCCGCAGAGCGTCTTTGCCGTGATAGAGCCGCGTGGCGAAGGTGTGCTCGGGGCCGAGCAGAGCGAGCGCAACCGCGGTGGTCGTGAGCTTCATGTTGCTCGCCGGATTGAGCGGGACATCGGCATTGCGGGTGTAGAGGATCTGTCCATCGCGAAGGTCGACGATGTGCACCCCGACGGATGCCTCGACGAGCGTGCGATCCGCTAGCAGCTCGTCGATCTGAGATTTCAGGAGCTCGGCCGGCGACAGCGTTTCTTCCGTGCCCGCAGGAGCGGTCGGTGCAAGCCCCGCCGCGTGCGCCATTGAGCCGAGCGACCACGACCAGACGAACCCGAGCGCGAGCCTTGACCCCCATCCGGCTCTTTGGCGCTTCAACGTCGTTCCCCTCACGGAGTCGACCTTACCCGACTCTCACGAGCGACGCGCTACATCCAGCCACGGAGCTCCTCGATCCCAGGGAACAAAAGAGGCATGGGCGGGCCGCGATCGATCTGGAACCGGGCGGGAGCGCGCCCTTCCATCTCGGTAGGCTCGGTCGTTGCGGGACACTGGCCCGATTCCATCAACGTCAGTGCACCCGCGAACAGGCCTTCGTCGGGGTCGCCAAGGACGTGCAGGAGGTCATCCGCAATGGCGCAGTCGACGGGCAACCCGTCGTAGTAGTGCCCAAATCCGTCGGCATTGAGCAGTTCGAACGTGATCGGCGCTGCGATGCTGTCGCAGAACTCGAAATGCCGAGAGCCGACAGGCTTACCCGCTGTGGTCGATCCGATGATAGCGACCGGCAAGTGGGGTACGACGCCGTTGATGACGAGCTCGCTTGCGGACGCAGTGCCGCTCGTGGTCAAGAACGTCACTCCGGAAATCGTGTCGAGCGCCCAGTTGGGGGTGCTTACGGTTTGACGCGAGTCTTCATTGGAGAGGTTCTCGTTGTAGTTGACCTGGTATGCGACTTCACCGGCCGCGACCCCGCCCACGATGAGGTTGATCAGGTGGTGGGCGATCGAGACCAAGCCGCCGCCGTTGTACCGAAGGTCGACGACGAGGTGCTGGATTCCGGCTTCGTGGAAGGTCTGGAACGCTCGATCGAGTTCGGCCTGGGAGGGACTGACGAAGGTGCTGAAATACAAATAACCGACCGAGCCTCCGGGGCGTTCCTGCACGGTCGCAATCGGCACGGTAACGAGGGTGACCGACTCCTTCGCCATGACGGCTTCACGGCGCTCGCCGGCCGATTCGAACTCGACCTCGACCTCGACCCCGGCTTCATTCGGACCGTAAATCGAACCCCAAAGTCCTTCCGCGTCGATCTCCGTGGTCGTGCGTCCATTGATCGAGACCACGATGTCGGCGCGTTGGATCCCGGCCCGATCGGCGGGCGAATTCGGCTGCACGTACGAAACGCGATACTCGTCGCCGACCTTGCGCGTGCTCAAGCCGAGGATCCCGGGGGTGCGCCCCTCGTCGTAGAACATCTGCGTCTGCTGCTTGTCGCTCACCCGGCTCCAGCGGTCTTCGCCGTAGCGGGCCGCAACGATGAGATCAGCCGGGGTGGCGAAGGATTGGGGATCGAGCTCGGGCACGAATTCGTTCCAGAGGTAAACTTCGTGCAAAAGGTCGTACAGCCATTCGTTTTCATCGCCGACGTCACATGACCGCGGCCCATCGACGTCGAAGGGGTTCTCCGGTTCCTGACATCCGAACGCAAGCGTCCCTAGCAGCAACCAACCGGCTCGTGTTCCCATCCGTTGAACCATCCAGTGGCGAAGGCTATCACAATCGACTCCGCTCGAGCGGCTTCAAATCAGGTGTCCGGATCTGCACCAGGTCTGTTCCGTCGGGTGGCGCGCGCGGTCGAGACCTCGTTCGTCGGTGCGTTGGCGATGCTCATCGTCTGTCCTGCGGTTTCCATTCAGAACCCGATCCAGCGGGTTCTCGCTCGGGTCGGCCTTCGTCAACATTGGCGAATGTACGCGCCGGATCCGCAACGATCGCATGCGTTCATGGAGCTGACGGCTCAGTACCGCAACGCACCCGATCGCCCGCTGCTCGAGAACGAAGCCACGGACACCGCTTGGCAATCCCACAACTGGGGCTGGACGAAAACCCGCTTCGACATTTGGAGGCACTACGTCAATTTCAACCCCAAACATCGCAACCGAGATCGTGATGTCTACCTTCGTGCGATCTGCGTTCGGGAAGCCCGCCTGGGACCGATCCCGCATCGGATCGTCATGTATCAGCTCCGACGTTCGTTCACCCCACCGAACCTCGTCCACGACGGAGCCTCCGGGCTCGGTCCGGTCCGCCGAGAGCTCGTCACCGTCGTGTACTGCGAGCAGGACAACGTGCGCGCGATGATCACCGAGGACCGTCTTCGACGTGGGCTCTCGACTCCTTGAGCTCGCGCGCCGAGCGAATCGGGCGATCGGCCGCATGGTCCTCGATCGTGAGGATCCCATCGCGCTTGGAGCGTTGCGAATCGCGCTCGCGTCGATCTTCTTGCTCAGCCTCTTGAGTCACCTGGGAGCGGTCGATGCCTACTTTTCCGATCGATCGATCCTGGCGCGCGAGCCTGCGCGAGCAGCCTTTCCCGAGCCGTGGTCGGTGTTCTTCTGGGTCGGCGCCCCGTGGGCCGTACGTGCAATCTTTGGGATCGGCGTATTGGCGCACGTCCTGTGGTTGCTCGGCCTTTTCACGCGTCCAGCAGCGTTCGTCGCGTGGTTCGTTTGGGTTTCGATGATCGGTCGCCATCCGCGGCTCTACTCGATGGCAGACACCTGGCAGATGGTCCTTTGTACATGGCTCATGCTGATGCCCGCCGGCCGCGGTCTCAGCCTCGATCACTACCGCGGGCGAGGAGGCCCCGTGCCGGTCTGGTGTCGCCGGATCTTTCAGCTTCAGCTGGCGGTCCTCTACACGAGCACCGGACTCCACAAGACGGGAGCGACCTGGGGTACCGAAGGCACCGCGCTCTACTATGCCCTCTCCGATCCCTACAATCGACACTGGGTCATGCCGGAGCTCTTGGCCACGCTCCAACCGTTCGTCCTGCGTCCACTGACCTGGCTCGTGCGCGGATGGGAAGTTGCCTTCGGTGCGTTCGTGGGCTTGCATTATTGCCGGGGTCTGTTGCGAGGACGATGGCGCGTCTGGGACCTTCGTCCCGTCTTCCTCGGGTTCGGCGCGCTCATGCACGTAGGGATTCAAGCGCTGCTGTACGTCGTCTGGTTCAGCCCACTCACCCTCGCGTGCTATCTCGCGTTCATCCGGCCAGACGAACTGCGGGCGTGGCTCAGCATGCGACGACGCTGCTAGAGTTCCCGCCATGGCTCAGCTGCTCGAGTACAACGCTACCCTCATTGCGCGGGTCGATCTCGAGCCCTCGCTCGCGATCTTCACGGCGCGCCCCGATCAACTGCCGGAGACCCACGAGGGTCGCTGGTTCATCCCTGGGCAATACGTCACGATCGGACGGAATCGCGACCTGACGGATCCGTTGGATCTTCGGCCGCCGTCGGTGCGTCGACCTATGTCGATCGCGTCGGCCCCAGAACGACCGGGCGAGATCGAGTTCTACATCCGAAGGGTCGCAACGCCCGAATCCGAGTTGCCCTTGACCCACGTCATCTGGCCCATGCAGGTGGGCGACCGTCTGTATTTGCGCCCTCATCCCACCGGTAAGTTCACCGTGGCCGACACGGTCGGGGACGACGATCGCCGACTCAAAGTGTTCGTGGCCGCGGGAACCGGTCTCGCACCGTTCGTCTCGATGGCCCGCAGTCGGGTGCTCCGTGACCCCAAGAAAGCGCGGCTCGACGACTTTGCGATCGTTCATGGGGCCAGTCACGCAACGGGCCTCGGCTATCGCGACGAGCTCGAGACCTGGGTGCGAAACTACGGGTTGCGCTACGTACCGACCATTAGCCGGCCGCACGAATCGCCCGGTTGGGAGGGCTTCGGCGGTCGCGTCGAGTCCCTCTTCGCGCCGGACCAGATCGATGCGACCGAAGGCGCGCTAGGTCTCGCCCATGATGCGATCCGGCCGGAACGAGCCGTGATCCTCATCTGTGGGCTCCAAGGCACGATCGCAAACACGGTGACCGCCTTGCTCGACCGTGGCTACGTCCCCGACAACCGACGATTGCGTCGCGCCTTGGGCGTACCCGAGGACGCGCCCTCGACGATCTTTTGGGAGCAATACGACACGACCCCGGTCATCGACCACAAAGACGAAACGTTGATGGCCTCGTTGCGCCAACGATGGCTCGTCGCGACACCACTCTCACGCTGACGCCAAGGTCACGGGCGCGCGCCGAGGTGAGTGACAAGACCATCGGCCAACACCATCCACTGCAGCCGCGTCGCGATGTGTGTGTGGTCCAAGGGTGGAACCGCATCCGGATCGTCGAGCGAGCTCGTGGTCACATCGATCAAATTCGGAACCTGGGTGGACTCGAACGTCAACGCGGTCCCGCAACGCGAACAGAATGCCCGCTGCCCGTGATGAGACGATCGAAACGAAGTCGGTTGACCCGACGTGATCTGGAAGTCGGTTTTCTTCACGGTAAACCACGCCACACAGGGAGCCCCACTCGCGCGTCGACAGATCGTGCAATGACAGATCGTCTCGTGCGAGATCGTATCGCCGCAGGCATAACGGATGAATCCACACAAACAGCCTCCTCGAACCATGCTGACCTCCGTCCAAGTGTTTGCGTAACACGACGCCACTCGCGTTCACGCGCAAATCGAGCCGTGCGGGCCCGACCTCGATCCATGAAATCCGCCGCACCGAGCCCCCGCCATCGATGCGACGTCACCTGTGAGCGGGCTCAGTCCGGATTCCGAGCAGAGTCGTTTCACGTCGGTCGGCGTGCGGTGGAGGCAGTTTCGCTGCCGGTCGCGAGAGGCCCTTTGCGAAAGGCCCCTTGAAGACTAGCCTACATGAACGACATGAACGGTGTTGCATTCGTCGAAGACCTCGAGTCATGGAGGGCCGAACGGCTCGCGTCGCTGCTTCGAGCGGGGCAGGCTTCGCTCGCCGAAGATGCTGCGGGCGATTCGACGCGTCTCCTGCAAGTGGCTCTCGCCAACGAGATCAGCGTCAGCGAGCTCGCGGCACGCTGGATGCCGACCACCGCGGAACTCGATGTCAAACTCGCGTTTGCTCGTCAAGCGGGCGACGAAGCGAATCACTTTCACCTCGTGGCGGAACGACTCGCCGCACTCGGGTTCGATCTCGCGACATTCCAGATCCCGAACGCGAATCCATTGTTCGAGTACCTGACCTCGCTCACCTCCACCGTCGAGCGGATCGCCGCGGGCTTGGTCACGCTCGAAGGCATCGCGTACGGCGTCAACGAGAACTTCATGGCGTTTTGCGATCGTCGCGATGATGCCGAGACGGTGCGTATCTACCGCGACTTCATTCAACCAGACGAGCTCGCCCACCAGCGACTCGGTCAGCAATTGTTGGCGAAGTATGCGACGACCCCCGACCGCCAGCGGATCGCTCGCGACACCGTCGAACGGACCCTCGACATCTCGAGCAAAGCACGAGCGGCCGCGGCGGTTCGGCTTGGCAACGCTTGTTTTCCAGGGTGCTGAAGTACCGCCCGCGCTGCCGACGCTGACGTATCGCCATTCGTGGTGTGTCGGCTCGCGACCATGAGCGGCTTCGCTCGATGTGACTCGGGGTCGCTCGCGCGGCACCGCACTCGGACCGCGGCGGTCCGCGCATCGGCACGACGTGAAGGATGCCTGCGCCAACGCTGGCTTTGTGGCTGGCTCGCCATGAGGGGCCGCGAACGCCGTCCTCAGTTGCTCTACGCGTCGGACGAATCGATGCCGTTGGCATGAAAGCCGCACGGAGTTTCCGGCATGAAGATCAGAATGGGCATGTTGGGAGGACTCGTGCTGGGGGCTGTGTTCACGCAAGGTGTTGCGTGCGACGAATCCATCAATGACGTGGAGAATCGTATCGACTGCGCGCAATACTGCGATCAGGCCGCCGAATGTGACAGTGATGTTGATGTCGACGAGTGTCGCGATACCTGCCGCGAGCAACTCGACAACTGCATGGTGGACGAGCTCGACGAGGCCCAGGATCAGCTCGACGAATGCAGCGACGTGAGCTGCGACGACTTCACGAGTTGCACGATCGAAGCGGGCGCGCAGTGCTATTTCGGGCTGTAGCCGATACGACCTGACGGGTTCGACCTTGGTATCCATTTGGACACCAAGGGACAGAAAAGTGCCTTCTTGTGGGATCACGAGGTCATGTCGATAGTCCACGCATGAGAACGTTCCTGCGTGCATTCGTGGCCATGACCGTCGTTGCTTCAGCCTGTGCGAACGAGGATCGAGATCCAGCGGTCGAATCGTTCACGGGCCGTTGGCTCATCACCGAAGGCGAGATCGAGATCACGTGCCCTGGTGCCGATCCGTTCGCCGTCGATCCCCAAGGTGCAACCTTCGACAATGTCGCCATCGACGACACTCATTTCGAACACACCGATGCCGGGGGGTGCGTCCTCGACTTCATCGTGGCGGGGAAGCGGGCGGACATGCTGCCGGATCAGCCGTGTATGGCGACCGACGCGATGGGGCAAGTGCATTCCGAGATGAAATCGTCGTTGGTCTTCGAGCTCGTCGGCGAAGGGATGCTCGAAGCTGCGGGAGATGGAGTGAGCGACGGCTTGTGCATAAGCACCTTGACCGCGAGCGCCACGCGACAAAGCCGCGAATGATCATCCGAGATCGGACGAAGCGGTCTCGTCGTAGTCTCGACGGTTTTCGTCGAGCTCTTCGCCGTGCGTGTGGCCCCAACACGCGAGCATCGCCAACGGGTTCACGAGCGTCGTCCCGAGCGGGGTGAGCTCGTATTCGACACGCGGCGGCACTTCAGCATGAACGTAGCGCTTGACCAAGCCTGCGCGTTCGAGTTCCCGCAACTTCCGCGTCAGCTCCTTCTGAGTGACCGCACCGAGGCGACGCTGCAACCCACGAAAGCGCATCCGCCCGGTTTGACGAAGGCAATGCACGATGGGCACGGTCCATTTACCCGAGATGAGATCGAGCGCGCGCATCATGGCGCAATCGCTTCGCAACGGTTCAGCAGCCAGATCGCCGACACGATCTCGTTTCGGGCGCTGCGGCGTGTCCATCCGCACGATTCTGATGGACAACGCCGGCAGGGTCAATGATCAGTTCTCGTGGCCTCCCGGCTCACTTGTCGGCGTCACAGAAGTGACCGTTTTGCAACCGATCACCATCATTGCGCACAGCACTCCGGTCGCAAACCGACGCCTGACCATCGTCTCGAGGATACGTCGCAGGACGCCGAACGACGAGGCCAGACTTGACCGTTCGATGCGTCCGGTCATGCACGCTCAATCGTCCACCGGGAACGCTTCCACCAAGGCCTGAATCGCTCGAGGTTGCAATGCCGCGAGTGATTCGCTCGGGTACACGGCGCTGAATCGGCGCAGGAACGCGCCGAGCGTCTTGCCCTCGAGCCGGGTCCACTGACGAACGAGTTCGCCATTGAACTTATCGCGCAAGGCCAGGGTCTCCATTTCGCGCGCCAACTCTTCCGCGAGCGCCGATTCGAGTCCCGCCTCCGGAAATGCGGCCGCGATCGAAGCCACGTATCCCTCACGCTCGGGCAGATAAGCGTAGCGTCGTTCGATCCCTTCGGCCTCGAGATACGCCATGAACTTGGCCATGGTCGGACGCTTGCGAGCGCGGCGATCGGTCGTTCGAGCGGGCGACTCGTAAGGTTCCACCGAAAAATACGGTGATGCGACAACCCACGCGAACATCTCCTCCAAGCTTTCGAATCCGGCGGTCCAGGCCGGAACGTCGAGCCCGAGAAACCCGAGGATTCGCGGCCAATCACGACTCACGAGATGTTCGCGTTTGTAGCTCGGTTGGGACGCCCTGCGAAAAACGTAACAGAGGCCGTCTTCGCCGTATTTGAGTCCGAATCTTCGGTAGATCTTGCCGATCAAGTTACCGAGGTCGTTGAACGACAAGTAGTGATAGGTTGCCTCGACGAGTTCGGGCTCCCGGATGAAGTAATCGACCTGGAAGTCACGGAAGACCGTGGCGAACACGTGGCCCACGCTCTTCGTTTGGCTCACCCCGAGGCCCTTTCTCAGTGCTTCCACGAAGCCCTCGGGGCCGCCGAGCAGTGCGATCGCGTCCTTCGACAAGACGACATCCAGATCGCCGAAATCGGGCTTCGACGCATAGTATCGTGGGATTCGATAGCGATCGCCGATGAGATCGTCGAGCAACGACCTGACGTCGTCTTCGACGATCCGATACTCGGTCCGCGGTAACCGGCCGAGCTTGAACAAGTTGCCGCCCATCTCGCTCGTTCCGCTGAAGACCCACGCAAGGGTAGCTTCGAAGGGTCTGGTCGCAAAGGACTCGGCCTCGTGGCGACTCCGGCCGTCGGCGCCCGCATTCGTCATGGGTCATACGTCCGGACCCACCCGAGCAGACCAGCGAGCTCGGCCGGCAAGTCGACGGGGTCCGAGTGCTCACCATCGGCATCATCCTCCCCCTCCACCGCATCCTCCACCTCCGCCGCATCCTCCACCTCCGTCGCATCCTCCACCTCCGCCGCATCCTCCACCTCCGCTACATCCTCCACCTCCGCCGCATCCTCCACCTCCGCTGCACCCTCCACCTCCGCTGCACCCTCCACCTCCGCTGCACCCTCCACCTCCGCTGCACCCTCCACCTCCGCTACATCCTCCACCTCCGCCGCATCCTCCACCTCCGCCCGTGGATGGGCAGACATCCCCGTCGAGCATCCACCCGCCGCAGCTCCAGGACCGCGTCGAGCGACGGGTAAACGGGAGCCGCGCGAGCGGAGCAAACTCTGTATCGTCGAGTTCCGTCCATCCAAACAACGCCACATGGACATGCAAACCCACCGGTTCGGACGCCTGGGTTCGCCACACGTCTCCGACCGGGTTCCCCATCGGTGCACTCTCCGACACGAATTGCCTCCGTGCTTCGAGCACGGATCTTCCCAAGGCCGTTGGCGTCGCTGTTCCCGGCCGAAGGGTGAAGGCCGCGATCGCGGCGACCACGCATGAAAGCCATAGCCCTCCATTCCATAGCGCGGTCTCCAAGCCAATTCCGAGGCGGACGACACCGAGGATCAGAGCCATGAGCGCAATCCGGAATAGATGCGGACGTCTCCGAGCCAGGAGCCCAAGGGCCTCGAGGCGGGTGATCAACCCATCATGCAGCGATCTGCCCGCTTGCACCAAGTCCACCACCGACGTGTCCGTACCGATGGATTCATACACCCGACGCGCGCTCGGACGACTCGTGCAGGGCAGAGGATTCCGACGCGACAACGTCCCCGTCAAAACATCGTAGTCGAGACAGCCCTCGACCACGAGATCGACGATCGCCGTTTGCAGGACCCTCGTTTCCCCACCCGCCAAATAGGCGAGATCGTATGCATCGAGCACCGGGAAAGTGCTACCGGACGGCGGCCGGCGACGCTCCCATCGCCCCGAGCTCGTAGGTTTCGTACACCGCCCGGCTCGATGCGGCGGCGGCCAAATGTCGCGAGGCGGAGCTTCGTCGAACACGCGTTCGTAGCTTGCGACAGTCGACGCGTAGTCGTCTCGCAACCGCATCGATTCGCCGCCATCTCCGCGACTCGGTACGTGATGAATCGACTGACCGATGACTTGGTGACAAAAGTCGTTCCAATACGATTGGGAATACGTGAGATGCAAATGCCACACGCTGTCCACGATCCGCGACGGCGACACGGGATGACCGGCGCACGCGGCCAACAACATGAATCGTTTGTATTCGAGGGGATCGCCCGCGCCGCGAAGGTGCGAGACCAGCCGTGCTCTCGCACCAAATGGGCGGAAAATGGGACTTCGGCGGCCGGATCATCGAGCGAAAACGCCTCGATGCGATTCCACAACGGAGTGAGATTCGGTTGCATGTTCCCTCGACGAGTCCTGAAGGGAACCATCGCCGGTTGTTACCGCCGATCGTCTCGTCGCGCGTTCCCCGATCATGGAGCCGTGAAGGTCTCGGGAAAGCGCGTTTGCACGACTACGAGATACCCGGTTTGGCCGACCGGTGCGATGGCCGCCAACCATCGCCCGTCGAACCCAGGCACGGGATCTCGATAGTTCGTCCAGGTCATCGGCGTCACCCTGCGCAGTTTGAACTGCTCACACGGATCCTTCGAAGCGCTCAACGCCGTCAACGGAGTCGGGCTCGCCGCGTCGTGGAGCACATACTCTACCCGATCGAGGATCCCCTGATGCACGAGGAACGTGAAATCAGAAGGCAGGTGTTTGATGTTCCGATCGCGATCGCGCGGCCCCAGCAAGGCCGTCGAATGATCGCCTCCGACATCGTGCAATTGGACCTCGCCAAAGGCTGAATCCGCTTGAATGATTCCCACGAACACACCGATCCAGGTCCCCTCCCCGTCCACCATCGGCGCCGAGAGGGCGAACTTGATCTTGCCATCCTCCTCGGATCGAAACGCACGCGCGAGGTAGGCTTGCTTCGGGCAGCGCCCGGCCATCACCCGTGCTTGCTGAAAGTAGTCGCGGAACGCAAAGTTCCGTTCGAAGTAGTTCGAGGGACCGTCGCGTAAATGAGCGTGCGGCCGCCCCTCGGTGTCGAGCACGAGCAAACTATCGAATCCCTCGTCGATATAGCGTTTGAGCTCGGCCGGTTGCAGGTCGACCTCCCCGACCTTGCGCGCCATGTCGTGGATGGCCGGATCCCCGGCTGCATTCTGCACCTTCCGCGCATAGTCGGACAGTTGGAACAAGGCGGCTCCGGCCTGGCCGCTCGCCGTGAATGCGTTCATGTTCACGATCTCTTCGCGCTCCCGATTCCGCACCTGCACGAGCGACTGGGTCAATCCCAACACCGTCGCGGCGAGAACCCCTACGACGACCAATGTACCCGCCAATACCGGATGACGTCGGGTCCACCGATGGATGCGATCGATTACCGTAGAACGACGGGCGACGATTGGGCGATGGGACAGCGCACGTTCGAGATCGTCGGCGAGTTCGGCCGCCGATGCATACCGCGCGTTCACTCGCTTGAGTGCATGCAAACAGACGGTTTCGAGATCTCGATCCACTCCGGGGACGTGCCGCCGCGGGGCGACTGGTTCCTCCAGCGCGATCCGGCGCAGCACCTCCTCGATGGTCCGGCCCGTGTGAGGAGGCTTCCGGTGAGCAACTCATAAAAAATCGCACCGAGGCTGTATACGTCCACGGCCGGCGTGAGCTCGCTGTCGTCCCCGAACGCCTGCTCGGGAGCGACGTAGAGCGGGCATCCCAAGCCACGAGTCGCGCGGATCCACCCCTCGTGCGACGCGATCTTGGCGATTCCGAAATCCGAGATGTAGGGATTGCCTTGCAGATCGAACAGGATGTTTTCGGGCTTCAGGTCGCGGTGCAGGACCCGCAGCGGGTGTTGATGCAAAGCATGAACCGCACGCGCGAGGGTCGTGATCAGCTGCGCGGCATGCCTCGGATGCTTGAACCTATCGAGCCGCGTCCGCAACGTACCCCCCGCCATGACGGGCATGGTGAAGTACGGGCTGCCATCGTCGATCCCGGAGTCGAAGATGGGAACGACGTTGATCAGATCGAGTTGCGCCAGGAGTTCGATCTCACGGCGAAATCGCGCAAGATCGTCGGGATCCATGAATTCGCACTTCATGATCTTGAGAGCGACCTCGCGACCCACACTTGGCTGATACGCCAAATAGACGACCCCAAAACCGCCACGACCGAGAATGCCGCGGATCGGATAGCCCGCAATATGCTCGGGAAACCCATTCGGATCGGCCTCGCCCACTTCGGGGCTATGGAACAAGCACGATGGGCACAACCCGAATAAGACATCCGCCGGTATCGCTTCACCGCATCGTGGGCATGAGTTTTCGCTCGCCATCGTCAGTCGTCGCCCTCACGATTTGGGCAAGCTGAGTGCCGAAGCAAGATAGTTCCGTTCTTGCGCGATCCGTTCTCGCGTCGACATGGGCTGGCCCTTGGGGTCGACCCGAGCTACGGAAGGGTCGAGGAGATCCGCGATCTCGGCGTCGAGTAGGATTCGGAACCGAGCGCGAGCGTCATGGACGAGTTTGCGGAAATGATTGGGCGTGACGCCCATCGATGCCGCCAAGGGTGCTTGCGCCGACTCGTCGAGTGCGGAACCGGGTAAGAAGCGCTTCAGCACCTCGAAACGATCGCGGCGGCCAGCTCCGTCGAACTCGGTTTCGAGCCGTGCGATCGCACGTTCGAGCACGCACAGGCTAAACGCACGATCATAGAGGCACTCCGGGGTCACATCGGATCGCGGCTCGGCGGCATATCGTCGTTCGGCCGCGCAAGGGTCGAATGACATCGTACGTTCACGATCACGTTTGGCGGCGTGTTCGTAGTCCCACTCGTTGGCGAGGAAGTGCTGAAGGGCACCCAACAACCAAGAACGAAACCGTCCTCGATTCGGATCGGCCTGGGCCCATGCGTTTTTCTCGATCAAGCGGAGCAAGAATTTTTGCGTGAGGTCGAGCGCCTCTTCGGCCGTTCGGCGACGACGAATGAACGCGTACACGGGGTACCAGTACTGCTCACACAGTTCGGCAAGAGCCTGCTCGGCCGCCATGGCTTCGGGCGGCGGCTCATCTTCACGGCTTGTCGACGCACTCTCCGACGGAGCGATTTTTGCTGCACGCGAGATCAAACCCCAGCGTGTCGTCGTAAACCGCGCAGATTTGTCCCGCAACATGAGTATCCCGATGGTACGCCCGCGTCGTCGTTCGATGCCCCGAAGCATGAAACCGACATTGGAAGGCCGCGACATGGTTCCCTCCCCACTGAAGCGAGCCCGCGCCGACGTTACGAACTTTTTTTTGTGTCCAGGAGCTGAGCGAACGCCGCCACCGGTCGCGGGAACGATGTGCGGCCGTGCGAGGAAACCGTCGCAGTAGGATTAGCCCACACCGTTCCATCGACGTGAACGTCAGGTCGCTACGGTGTCCGCGGTGTCGGCGGTGTCGGCGGTGTCGGCGTCGCGTTTCACCTTCATCGCGTGTTCGCTCGGACGAACGCCTCCCCCGAAATGACGGGCATAGACCTGGGTGAACTCACCGCCGAGAAACAAGATCTGGCTCGAGTAGTAGACCCAGATGATGAGAGCAACGAGTGAACCAGCAACGCCGAACATGGATGTCGTCGTGGATTTGCCGATATAGAGCGCGAGCAACAGCTTACCGATCGAAAACAGAATGGCGGTGATGAACGAACCGATCCAAACGTCGCGCCAACGCACCTCGGCATCCGGAACGACTTTGAAGATGAGCGCGAACAATGCGGTGGTGACCGCCAAGGCGACCAAGAAGTTCACGGCTTGCCAAACCATTTCGCCGCCGGGCAGATACTGCTCGAACAATGTACCGACCGCTGACAAGGTCGCATTGATCACGAGCGAGACGAGGAGGATGAACGCGACCGAGATCACCATCGCAAAAGAGAAGAATCTCGTCCGAACTAACCCGCGAACCCCTTGATTCGGTTTGGGTGCAACCTCCCAGATGGTATTGAGCGCGAATTGCAGCTCGGCAAATACACCGGACGCACCGAGCAGCAAGATTACGATACCGATCACCGTACCCACGATTCCCGAACCAGGATCACGGGCATTGAAGACGATGGTTTCGATCGCTCCAGCCGCATCTCCGCCCACGACTCCGCCGATCTCGCTCGAAATGTAGCCGCGCGCAGCATCGTCTCCCATCGCGAGTCCAGCCACGCTCACGCACAAGACGAGGAGTGGCGCGATCGAGAGCAGCGTGTAACAGGTCAGCGCCGCAGCGAGATGCGAAGCTTTATCATCGCTCCAATCCTTCGCGGTTTCTTTGAGCACGGCCCAGATGTCACCGAACCGCGGCGGTCGCGGTTCAGTCGTGGCGGGGATACGATCTCGGTTCGCGGTCGGAATAGCGGTCACCCTCGCCAACTAGCAAGGCATGGGCCGTTCGCGAAGGCGACATACCGCAAATCACACGCCGGATCGGCCGTCCCCGCCCCCCATTTTTGCGCTTCGTCTCCGACCGCGACCGCGAGCTGCCGACATCGTTCGCAGGCAAGCTGATCGCCGTGGTGAGGAACCCCTGGGCACGAAACTTGCGACCCCTACGGCGGATTCAACCACTCCGGAGCGAGACATGAAAACCAATCAATTGAAAGAACTGCTTCTCCAATCGCTGGAACACGAGCTGGGCGGCGTCAAAGTCTACGAGACCGCCTTGCAATGCGCGGTCAACGAAGATCTCAAAGAAGAATGGGAAAAGTATCTCAGCGAGACCGAGCGCCATGTGGAGGTCTTGCAGGACGTGTTCACTGAACTGCAGCTCGATCCCGCAGCAGAGAGCCCCGGCCGCAAGATCGTGCACGACACTGGTGCGTCACTCGTCAAGGCGATGAAGGCGGCCCTCGCTGCTGGCGATCCAGTCGCAGCGCAACTCGTGGCTTGCGAATGTGTGGTCCTCGCGGAAACGAAAGATCATCTCAATTGGGAGCTGATCGGCGAAGTCGCAAACACCGTGTCCGGTACGACCGCCGAGGTGCTCAAATCAGCCTATGAAGAGGTCGAAAACGAGGAAGACCATCACCTGTATCATACGAAGGGTTGGTGCCGTGAACTCTGGCTCGAGTCCCTGGGGATGAAGGCTGTTCTGCCACCTCCGGAAGAACGCAAAAACGTCCAGACCGCGATCGGTGCCGCACGGGCGGAACAGCAACGTTCACAGATGCGGTAACCAAGCTCGGGAGCAGCGCTGCGGTTACAAACTGGAGCCTGGCGGGGAGCCCTGACGGACCCCCAGGCGCCGTGTCACGACGGAAGCTCGCAGGGCACGCAGGACGGGAATTTGTAATTCGCGACGGGAACTTAGAATCGATGTCGGCAATTCACAATTCGCAACGGTGGTGACGGGCGGACGCTCGTATCGACAATCGACGTCGAGCTTTCATTTTCCCACAAGGTAGGTAAGGATACCGTCGAATGGCGCATTCACGACCGTGGTCGATGTCTTGGTCTGAGCTCGTGGTCTCGCTCCCAGCCCTCGTGTCTTGCTTCGGTGCCGGGGCTTGCTCCTCGTCCGACCCGCTCGGGTCGGCCGAGTCCGCAGGATCCGTTGCGTCGGCGACGACCTCGGACGGCGAACCCACGCGAGGTGAAAGCAGCTCGGCATCCGCGGGAGTAACCTCGCCATTGGAGGAGGGCGCGACGGTGTCGGGGAGTTCGAGCGAGGGTGGTCAGGCCTCGGAGACGGCGGCCATGGGGTCAGGAAATGCCCAGGAGGCCTCGGGAACAACCGGAGAACCCACCGCCGACGGTCCCCTGCCACTGGTGTTCGACGAAGAGAACACCGGCACCGATTGCCCGCCGCCCGCCTTGCCCCTGGTGAATCAGTTGCCTTCCATTTCCGCGCTGCCAGACCCATTCCTATCGGCCGACGAGACCCACGTCACGAGTCGTGCCGACTGGCGTTGCCGTCGTCGCGAGGTGGCCGCACAGGTCGAACATTACGAGATGGGAAAAAAGCCAGAAAATCCGAGCATCGTGAACGCGAGCCTGCAAGGCAACGTGCTCTCGGTGACCGCGGGAGAACCGGGCGCAACCGTCACGCTGTCGGTCACCCTCAACCGCCCGAGCGGCGCTCCCGAAGGCCCCCTTCCGGCGGTGATCGGTGTCGTGTCGCGCACGGGCAGCCTTCCTTCCGACATCTTCGATTCGCGCGGCATCGCCAGCATCGCCTTCGATATTCAGCAGCTCGCAGCCCAATTCCCCGGCCGCGGCGATCAACCGTACAACGAAGTATTTGGGGCCGACACTGATGCGGGCGCGATCATGGCCTGGGCGTGGGGCATCAGCCGCATCATCGACGCTCTCGAACGAGTACCCGAGGCCGGGATCGACACCTCGCACATCGCCGTGACGGGGTGCTCGTTCGCCGGCAAGATTGCCCTTTATGCCGGCGCGTTCGATGAGCGGATCCGGCTGACGATCCCCGAGGAGTCGGGTGGTGGTGGCACTGCGAATTGGCGTGTCTCCGAGGACGAGCGGGACCAAGGGACCGACACGGAAAACCTGTCTACGGCGCAGGGAACGGCCTGGTACCACCGAGACCTACCGCAGTTCAACGATGTCGTGGACCGGTTGCCGTTCGACCACCATCAGGTGATCGGCCTGGTGGCTCCGCGCGCTTTGCTTGCAATCGAAAGCAGCTCGACTTCCTTTCCACGCTTGTCCCACGTGAGCACATTCACCTCGGGCAGTGCAGCTCATCGAATTTGGGAAGCGCTCGGCGTTCCCGAACGGATGGGTATGACGCAAGTGAGCACCAACCACTGCCAATTCCCTGCGAGCCAACGGGACGAGGTCGAAGCGTTCGTCGATCGGTTCCTGCTCGATCGGGACGACGTCGAGACCACCGTCCTCGAAAGTGACGCGATCACCCCGGATCTCGCCCGCTGGGCACCGTGGGAGACGCCCGTGCTCGAATGACAGCAAAGGCATAGAGGGGCGAAAGTCATCGTCGTTCTGCCGACGACCGTCCGAACCCTGGGTCGTCCATGGCCCGACGATCCCAGCGTGACCAGAGGATCGGCGGAGACGATCGGAGGAGCGGTCCGCCGAGGCGGTATCAGCAGGCGCTGAGCCCCTGGGCGACGCTCGCCCAGGGCACGATGCAGCTCTGGTTGTTTTCCCAACCCCAGCCATCGCCATCCGGGTCGGAGCTGCCATTGACGCAGGTCTGTCGGCATAGACCGTCCTTGAAGAGGCGTGCGGGATAGCTGCTGCCACTGCTGCAGGCACTGAGGCCTTGGGCGATGTTCGCCCAAGGGACGATGCAGCTGCGGTTGCTCTCGAAACCCCAGCCGTCACCATCGGGGTCGGCACTGCCATTGACGCAAGTTGGCCGGCAGGTGCCGTCCTTGAGAAGGTACGGGGTATAGGACGACCCGCCGCTCGTGCCTCCGCTGCAGGTCAAGCCGGTGTCGACCTTGATGTAATCGACCATGAGGTTGCGGTCCTGCCCGTTGAAATAGCCATCGTTGGTGTAGTTGATCGAGATCTCTTGGTTGCCCGCGGCACCGTTGTGGTTGAACGAGTAATCGCCAAACGACGTCGAGTTGACGTTGGCTTGGCCGACGACGCTGTTGCCGACTTTGACCACGAGGATGGGGCCCGTGTCACCCGAGACGGTACCGCGCGCGCGAACGGTGATGACGTTTCCGGTGGCGCTGAGACTCCGCGTCGTGGAGAGTTTACCGTTGGTGAAGAGGTTCCATCCGCCCGTGATCGCTGAACCGACGCTCGCGCTCATGGACTCGGCCTGGACCGTCGTCACCGCGCTGGCGCAGTTGCTCGGGGCCGCGGTGTTGCCTTGGGTAATCGTGTCTTTCACGTAGACCGAGATGGTCGGGTAGTAGACGTTGCCGGTGTACGTGCCGTTCGAATAGATGGACTTCTGTTTGCAGGTACTTGGGACACCGTTCGCATAATTGCAACGCGCCCACTCCTGGCCCATGTTGCCGCACATTTCTGCGTAGACGAACCCGCAAGCGCTCTGGTTGGGGCCGTCACAGGTGCGACCGGCAAGCGAGCCCCACATACTGCCTGCTCCTTCCAGACAATAGTAGGCCTTGGGCGGGTTGGCGAAGAGGTTGCCATAGAAACCGCCTTCCGCCTTGACGTAGGTGTTGGTCGGGTCCGGCGCGTGACCAATGGCCGAATGTGTTGCTCTCATGTAGATCGGCACACTCTGGCCGGTGGTGTTCGTGCGCGCGAGCAGGCAAGCCGAAACCCATTGCTGGCAGCTTTCGTTGCATGCACCGAGTTTCCACTCGGGAGCGAGGCCGACGAGTCCAGTAAAGGTGCGCTGCCCACCGTGCACCGGATCGGCCTTGACGATGCTGTCCCCGGCTGGGAGAGCGCACTCGACGAGGTATTTGACGAACGTTTGGCCGGCTTCGGTCGTCATGAATCCGACCGACTCGGACAGCCCATTGCTGAGCTGCATCCCATTGCTCAGCTGCATCCCGTTGCCGACCGCAAGTCCGTTGCTGAGCTGCATCCCATTGCTCAGCTGCATCCCATTGCCGAGGGCAAGTCCGTTGCCGAGGGCAAGTCCGTTGCCGAGGGCGAGACCTCGCAGGTGTTGGTCGTCGTCTCCGCCACTTTCGCTATCCGAATCGCTGAACTCCTCGTCGTAGTCGAATCCGTCGGCACTACAGGCCGTAAGCACGAGACCGAACCCCGCCACCCGCCATCGAATCTTCGTCATCATCATGTGCCCTGCGGATCCAGGCGATCCCGTTCCACTGAACCGGCTCGTGAAACCGTCATCCTCGTGCGACCCATATCGGTGGTATTTGCGGCCGCCTTGAGCCCGTTGTGGAGTTCGAAGGCTTCGTCACGGCCGTTGTGGTCGTGCCGCCTCCAAATACGGCCCAATCGCGACCAACCACCTCGTGACGGTATGGTCCTAGTCGGCTCGTGGACGCAGGCTGCGGAACGTCCCGTCTGGAGCACCGCGTCGCGCTGACCGAGATCCTTGCGGCCCTATTTCGGCCTCCACAAGATCGCGCTCGCGGGCTCCCACAATCCACGCTCTTGAAATCCGAGAGAAGCCCCAAATCTAGACCTAGGATGGATGCGCGTCCTCGGGCCTCGCTTCCTTCGCACGTTCTTGGGAGCGGTATTGCGAGGGTAGCATTCCGCTCCAGCGTTTGAAGGCGCGCGAAAATGCAGCTACATTGGCAAAGCCGAGGGTGAACCCGACCTCGCCGACGCCCCAGCGGATGTCCCTGAGTCGGGTGGCCGCGATCTCGTAGCGAACGTCGTCGACCAGCGCTGCAAACGTGGTGTTTTCTTGGTGAAGACGGCGTCGGAGGGTGGCAACACTCACAGCCAACTCATCGGCCACAGCCGCCATGCTCGTCTGACCCGAGCTCAAGCGCTTGGCCACGAGTTCGCGTACATGGGAGCTCAACGAGTCCGGTTCGCCGAGTCGAGCGAGCATCTCGTCCGCGCGGCGTCGATAGCCGTGAGCGATCGTGGGACTGTGCGGGAGCATCGGTTGCATGAGATGACCCTCTGGAAGGACGAGTGCGTTTCGGAGCCGATCGAATCGAATCGTGCCAGCAAAGATGCGCGAATACTCGTGCGCGTAGTCGGGACGAGGATGGGCAAAGTGGAGTTCCCAACCGGACTCGTCGGCAACGGCATTTCGGCGTACGAAGTAGAGAAGATTCGCGAGGACAGAATCGGCAAAGGCTGGTGGCTCCGCGTCGCCACGGGTCACCCGATAGACCATCGCGGCCGTACGATCACCTCGTTCGAGGGTGAGATCCGCAGCATCGTTCAGCAGTGGAAACCAGCGACTCAGGTGCTCGAATGCGTGACCGATCGTTGCTGCTCCGCGCGAGGCGAACTCGACGGGTTCGCGATCGTTCGGCTCGACGAGTGCCGCCGCGTGCAGCCCTCGCGCGGGGTTCCCTTCGAACTCGATGCTCTCGCACATGAGGCGGATCGCTTCCTTGTGAGGGATGCGGACATCTGGATACACGAGCCAACGTTCAGCGATCTCGCCACGGACCTCGAAGCCGCGCGCGTCTCGGAGGCGTAGATATGGCCACGTGAGCCGGGCGGAAATCGTTGCTGAACGAGCAGTGCGCAAGGTCATCAGCGCTTCGTGATCGCGTGTTCTCGCGTCGATCCCTCCATGATTCCTAACACGATCGTGGATCGTCACGTGCCGATAGGGTCATTCGTCGTGATCGCGCAACGCACACGAAGAGTCCCGCATCGGGTCACTTTGGCATTTTCGTCGCAAATCGGGCTTGCCGCGACGAATTAGCTCGCTGGATGCTTTCGAGGCGAGCGCCGTGATGCGGATCCCCATTGGAGGTCAAGAAACATCGAACGTATGGTTATCGACACTCATTGATGGAACGCGATCGTTTCGAAAGGACGTGCTTGTTGTGACGATCCGCCGATGTTCAGCTTTGCTGGCGAACATTCAGGGATTCGTTGACTTCGACGTCAAGGGATTTGAGCTCCGGGGATGATCCTTTGAGCGCAACGGGTGAGGTCGATCGCACTCGGCTGTGGAAGACTCGACGTGTTGTGAGAGTCACCGTTCCTACGAGGTGAGTGATCGGTCATGTTGAACGACGCCCCTCGCCTGGCCGGTTTCGGTAGTGCGAAGTGAAGCAACCAAAGGGAAGTGGCCTGCCGGCTCGTGCCCGGTAAGTCACGTCCAAACACGGAGATTGGACGCGAGTTTCGCGTCGTCACGGAGTCGCCATGAACAGCATTCATTTGAATCGTCCGGCAGCGATGTCCCTCATTTCGATGTTCGCGATCCTGGGGTGCGACGATCCGTGCGCGCGTTCGAGCGACGACGTTCCCAGCCAATATCGCGACGAGTGGGCGAGAGCCTGCGAAAACGAAGGTTCGTCAGGGGAAGCGTCCACCGAATCTACGTCCGGATCGGAACCGGACGGGGAGGAATCCGAGTCGAACGGAGAAGAATCCAGTCCTGCATCGGAGGACGGCAATGAGCAGCCGATTCCGGCGTTCGAGGCTCCGATCTATGAGGAGGACGGCGGACTTTCCACGGTCTCGGAATCCGCCGGGAGTGATTGCACGGTGTTTCGTCCGGCCGATTTGACCGGAAATCACGCCGTCATCCTTTGGGGGAACGGTACGGGGGCTTCGCCGAACTCTTATCGCGGTCTGCTCGATCACTGGGCATCATGGGGATTCGTCGTGGTCGCAGCCGACACATCGAACGCCGGGACGGGCGAGGAGATGCTCGCTTGTCTCGACGTGCTCGAACGTGCGGAGTTTGCCGACGAGATCGACTTCGGTGCCGTCGGAACGTCAGGCCATTCACAAGGGGGCGGCGGTGCGATCATGGCGGGTATCGATCCTCGCATTGCCACGACGGCGCCGATCGAGGGTTACACCCTCGGATTGGGGCACGACAGGTCCTCGCACACGCGGCAATCGGGGCCTATGTTGATATTGTCTGGCGGCAACGACACCCTCGTGGACCCGGACTCGAACCATGCCCGTTTGTTCGAACGAACCAATGTGCCCGCCGTGTGGGCCATCCTCGAGGGGGCGAGCCACTTCGAGCCCGTGGGCGATGGCGGGGGCTTTCGTGGGATCACCACCGCGTGGTTCCTGTACAGGCTCCAAAACGATCCTGTCGCGGCGCAAGGCTTCGAGGGGCGTGACTGCGGATTCTGCAACGATCCCGATTTCGCGTTCCAGCAGCGCGAGAGTTAGCGTTTTATTTTTCCTGTTCGAACTGATCTATCACGAGGGTCACGGGCAAGCGATGCGATCCCAACGAGGGGTTCACGCCACGGGGGCTCACGTGTTCGTGCTCCGTTTGGTGCACCACATGTTCCCCGGCAACCTGAAATCTGCGGCGGCGCGAGCAGCCTTTGGTGTCGCACCCCCGATCATCCACCCGTCGACGCTTCGCCGGTTTCGGACCCTTCGGGTTCGAAGACGAAACCGATCTCGTCGACTTCGAGGATGAATACGTCATCGGTGGTGGCGACTGGAGCGTTCCACTGCAAGAGCATGAGTTCGCTCGCGTTCCACTCGGCCGCCATCCCCCAGCCTCCTTGCCGCAATATCTCCCAAGGGAACTCGAAGTAGGTCCAGGTATCGCTGACGATCAACACCGTTTGAAATCCATCGTTACAGACTGCGTCACATCGCCCGCCCGTGGCGATGGGCACGGTGTCCTGCGTCGCAACCGCAAACGTCCAAGATCCGCTTCCGCGCGCCCAGAAGTGGATACCGTCGAACGCGGTGGCATCGTACGGACAGTTCATATTGGACGTGGTCGAGCGGGCGTTGAGCGGCACCCCGAACGAAGCACCCCACCCCGTGAAACTCTGAACCGACGTGCGCGCAGAATAGTTCGTACCGTTGGCCCCACCGAGGCTCGGGACGAACGGGGACGGCATTTGGATACCGCTGCCGTCGTTGCTCGTATACCATTGGCCACGACGGCCATCGACTTGAGGCAGCGATGCATCGGCGATGGTGGACCCCTCCACCGGTTCCATATCGTCGATCAGCAACAAAGCATCCGTGCCGGCGATGGCCGGCGACGGGCACCCCGTCATCTGAGCCTCAGTGTCGGCACTGTCGTCGTCGTTCCCGCCTTCGGTCGGGTCCGAGGCGCTATTGCTTTCATCGCCGCCCGATTCGGTGTCCGGACCCGTGAACGTCGACGACGGACCTGAAGGATCGCCAACCGTGACGCTATCCGTCTGGTCCGTTCCATCGTTCGAATCCAAGGCGGTCATCGATGAATCGGTATTGCTGTCCGCGATGTCCGGAGATACGCACTTGTTTGCGACACACGTGCCAAGCCCAGCCTCGTACTGACACTCGTCGCTCGATTGACATTGCCGAACCGAGTCGAGATCGAGGGCTAGCGAACACGCGAGCACGGAGAGCCCGCTCGCAGGCACCATAAGCATTGCTAGATATCGCACGTGATTCCTCTTTGGCGCTGCTCGTCGGACGATGTCGAGACTCTTTCGATCCCCACCGGCGCTCGCCGGTCAGACTCGAACACGGACTCCAAAGCCCGTGGTGCGCGCACGCTTCATCGTGCAGGCGATCTCACTATAATGACGGGAGCGGGCCGCGACGAGACTTGTCGGGGGACGGGATAAGACGAGCGCGCGAGGCTGCAGCATGGTGATGCCCGTTTCAGGCTGGTGGTTCCTCTCCTGCGCAGCGATCGCGTTTGACTTTGACGACGACCCAAACCGGCATATCTAGTCGATTTTGACGAGTTACCCAGAACGTTTTCATTCCTGCGAGCGCGGCACCGAAATACCCCGTCGGACCCGCGGCGAAACTCGACGGAACTATGTCCAGACCCCTCAAGATTCGATTCTACAGGCCGAACCCATCGCGACTTACGGGGTCGTGTGCAGACGGTTGCGAACAGACTTGCCTGGCGTCATCGGCATCGATGGATGCGAACTGCATTCGCCGCGTTGACCTTCGCATGGACAGGTTGTGGTGGAAGTGCCGAAACCTCAGAGGACGCATCCGCGGACGATGAAACGGCGTCGCCGAACGATGGGACGGGCACGGGCAGCGATGACGAAGGTGACCCGGAGCCGACCGAGCTTCGCGCCCCGACGACGCGGTTCTTTCGCCTGACGCATCAACAGTGGGAAAACACGATGCAGGACCTTTTCTGGCTCGCGCAGCCGTCCGGACTCTCGGATGACTTCCGCGCGGATCCACACGAGTCCGGTTACCTATTCGATAACGCGATCGGGCTCGAGGTCGACGAATCGTTGTGGAATGGCTATCGAACGGCGGCGGCCGCCATGGCAGAGATCGCCGTCGCCGATCCGGAGCTACGCGAAGCGTTGATCCCCGACAGTGGCGGGGGTGATGCGGTCCTCGCCGACGCGTTCGTGGCGGAGTTCGGGGTCAGGGCGTTCCGGCGCCCACTCGCCGACGAAGAGCACGCGACCTATCGGCGTCTCTTCGATAGTGGACCCGAGATGTATCGCGAGATGCGGGTTTTCGATGCGGGAATGCGCGTCATCATCGAGACGATGCTACAATCACCGCACTTCGTCTATCGGGTCGAATCGAGCACCCAGGTCGACAGTCCAGTCATCGAATTGAATGGCTACGAGATCGCATCGCGCCTGTCGTATTTCCTCCGCGACTCGATGCCTGATACCGAGCTGTTCACGGCCGCGGCTGCGGGTGAGCTCGAGACCACGGCGGGAATCCAGGCCCAAGCCTTGCGCTTGCTCGAGGAGCCGCGCGCACTCACGGTCCTTCAGGAGTTCCATGACAAGGTGTTCGAGATTCACAAAGTTGCAGGGATCGCACCGTCATCGAATTTCTTTCCTGACGCGCCTGAGGATCTCCATGCGCTCGCGCTCGAAGAGTTCCACCGGTTCATCCGCGATGGCGTATACGCATCCGGCGGAGGCGTCCACGAACTGTTGCTATCGAACGAAAGTTTCATCAATGAGGACTTGGCCACCATTTACGGGATCCAGGGTTCTTTCGGCCCCGACTTCGTTCGTGCTCAACTGCCACGCGGCGAACGTCGCGGAATCCTCACACAGATCGGATTCCTCGCGACCCACGCCTCGTCGGTCCATCCCGACCCGATCCATCGCGGGAAGTTCATCCTCGAGCGGATCACGTGCACGCCCCTCCCTCCTCCACCTGACAACATCCCCACTTTACCCATCGTCGACGGCCAGACCAACCGTGAAGCGATCGAGAATCTGACTCAACAACCGGGGTCCGAATGTGCGGGGTGCCACTTGATCATCAACCCATTTGGATTCCCCTTCGAAAATTACGACGCGATCGGCGGATTTCGATCCCTGGATAACGGCCTACCCGTCGACTCGACGAGTACGGTCCTCCTCGATGGTGATCGATTCGCCGCCGACAACGCGTTCGAACTCATCGACGCGCTCGCACGGAGTCGCTCGGTTCATGAATGCTATGCCCGTCAATGGGTCGAGTTCGTCAATGGCCGTCCTTCCGTCGAAAGCGACCAGGCCTTCATCGAGCGACTGGGCGAAGCTTCGCTCGCGGGCCTTTCGCTGAAAGACATTCTGCTCGACATCGTGACCTCGCCAAGTTTCCGGACCCGATCCGTGCAGGAGCTCGAATGAACAAGGTCTCTCGTCGTTTGGTCCTGCGCGGAACCGGTGCGGTCGCGGTCGCTCTTCCGCTGCTCGAGAGCCACGGCGGTCGCCAAGCACGAGCCGCCATCGAGGGGACACCACCCTTCGGCATCTTCTTTCGCCAGGCCAACGGAGTTGCGGCGCGGCAAGACACCCAAGAGCTCGGGGCCGAACCCGAACGTTTTTGGCCCCACCAATACGGTCCACTCACGGCGTCCAATGTCGAGAGCAGGGCGGTCGGCGAGCTCGTCGGCTATCTCGATCGGTTGCTCATCGTCCATAACGTCAACATGATGGAGTTCGACTACGGGGACGGACACGCACGCGGAGCTCTGCAGGGTCTCACGGGGAGGGGTCCGGCTGCGCCGGGGCTCGCCGGTGCGTCGGAAAGCGGTGGTGTCTCGCTCGATCACCGTATCGGAGCGGAGCTCAATGAAGACGGCCGTGAATCGCTCTTCATGTATGCGGGACAGAACAACGGTTGGCTCGGGGGCGCGTGTATCTCGTACCGCGGTTCAGCCGATCGCCGAGCACCATTGCACGATCCGATGTCGGCGTACCTGCAGGTCATGGGGATCGACGGTGATTCCTCCATGGAGTTCGTCCTGCGTCAGCGCAGCATCAACGACATCGTGCGCGATGAAATGACCACACTACTCAATTCGTCACGGCTGAGCCAAGCCGATCGAGAACGCCTCGAGATCCATCGAGCCGCCATTCGTGACCTCGAAAACACGCTCGTTTGCAACTACACTTTGGATCGGCTCTCGCTGCTCGAGGCGGACGCCGCCGGATACGACTCGTTCGACGGCGATGCGGTGCTCGCTGCCACGCGCGCGCATATGAGCGTCGCCGCGCTCGCGATCGCTTGCGGCCACACGCGATCGGTTGCGATCCAGGTCGGCAATGGCAACGACGGCAACACCCGCTATCGCAATCCCGAGACTGGTGATCTCATGGAGAACTACCACTACATCTCTCATCGTCGCCTCTCCAATGGCGTAGACGGTGAGATCATCCCTGACGCCGATCGACTGCATCACCTCATCGATCTACAGTTTGCTCGCACGTTCAAACATCTGCTCGACGACCTCGCGAAATACCCTACGCTCGAAGGCGCATCGCTGCTCGATGCTGGATTCGCACTTTGGTACAGCGACCTCGGCAACGGTCCCGCCCATAGTCCCGGCAACATACCGGTCGTGATCGCGGGCAGCGCCGGAGGATTCCTCAAACAAGGCGAATACGTTCGCATCGATGCCGCCGAGTTCGAACCCACCCACCATCGGTTGCTCAATACCCTCGGCAGCGCGGTGGGATTGCGCAAGACCAATGGCGATCTGCTCGACAACTTCGGCGATCCTTCATTGCCACGCGGTTTGCTCGATCAGCTGATGGTTTGAGCCGCGCAGGCGATCCTGACGATGGCAGACACCGTTTCTTCGGATCGGCCCCGTTCCTTATGGCTTTCAGAATCGTCGAACGAAGTCGAGGCCGACCCGCGTCCGCGAGATGGCCGGAAGGACGGCGACGCTCTGCGGCCGCTTCTTGGTGAAGCTCACGGCGAAGCTCACGATTCCGGCGACCGCCACGATGCCGCCGGCAATGAACAGCCCGTCGGCGGCTTGCGCCATGGGACGGGCCTTGCGGCGGAGGTCATTTTCGTCTTCGACGTTGGCTTCCTGATCGGCATGCTCCGCAGTCGACGACGCAATGGCTCCGAGGACCCCACCTGCAATGAGCGCCGCACCGCCCACCCCAAACAGAGCGTATCCAGCGATTCGGGCCGGGGGCGTCGACGGTTTGAGCGGCTGCCCTTCGGTGGGCTGTTCCTGCGCTTCGAACACATCTGCCACCGCTGGCAGGTCTGCTTCGACCTCCGGTGGCTCCGCGCTGGCGTCGTCGGTCGGGACCGGAGTAGGGGCCACGGGAGCCGAGCGATCGCTCTCGGACTCGGCCTGCTTCACGACCTCTCGAAGATCGGCAAGGCGGCCCGCAGCGAATTTTCGCAATTCGATATCGACACCCGGCTGGACGATGAACCGTGCATAGTGTTCGATCGCTCGAACAAGGTCGCCGCGCTCCTCGTACACGCGTCCGATGTTGAAGATGATGTTCGGCTTGGGAATGATTGCGAATGCTTCTTCGAAAAGCCTGATCGCGAACTCAAAATGGTTGGTTTCGAACGCCATCGTTCCCCGACGAATCAGCCCTGCCACGCGCGCTTCGTCGTCGGTACTCGGCGAGGACTGCCCGTTCTCCTCCACGGGTTCGGTCAGTTCCCCGGCCTCGTCGGGTGCCGGTGCAGCCGGTCCAGATTCGACCGCGGTCGATGGGCTGGCCGCCGAAACTGGCCTCACAAAGGCCAAACACAAACACAGCCCACTGAGGCTCGACATGCATGCACGCGTCATCGTCGGTATGCATTCACTGTAATGGCGGGAACACTCCACGACGAGGCCTGTTCAGGACACGAGGAAAATCGTGTCGGCTGCATCCGCGCGCACACGTGGCTGCAGGCTCGTTCGCGTCCGCAGCTGCGCGATGATCGCAACTCCGTCCAAGAGCCATCACCGTCTCGGCTTGGTCTTTGGTCGGGATCGTCTCACGTCGAATCGTCGCCCCCGCTTGGAATCGAGGACCGACCGAGTCGTCTTGGCGTGACACTGAGCATGCGGGCTGCGGTCACGCGAGCATGCCGTCGAACAATCCGCCGTTACGGTCACCGAGATTGGTGAAGGGACCTCCCCCTGCGTCGGTGACTCCCATGATGCTGATCAGGGTGTTCAGCACCACGTCGTTGGTCACATTGTTGACGTCGAGGTACTGTCCTTGCCGAAGTGCTCCACCGGCACTTCCGGCGATGATATACGGCAAGTTCCGGAACGAGTGGGTCGGCCCATTCGCAACACTGTTGGTCCACAATACAAACGCATTGTCGAGCAAAGGTCCGTTCTCCACTTGATATTCGGACCAACGATCGAGCAGATGACGAAACGTCTCCATGCGGATACGATCGATGGCAATGTGTGATTCGAGGGCACCGGGAATGGGGGGGCCCACGCTGCCATCGCTATCGATCCGGTGGCTGATCCGATGGAACCGTTCGGCACGACGCCCGTCGAGGGTGTATTGAGTCCCATCGGTCCCGTCACCGATCTGCAGTGTGGCCACTCGGGTGGCATTGCACGCAAACGCGAGCCCAACGATCTCCATCTGCAACTTCGCGATCTCCTCGACCGCTCCGTTGTCATCGAATGCGCTGCCCTGTTCCAGCGCTTCGATGGCGGTCAGGTTGATAGCGTTGGCGGAGCATGTCGCAGCCATCCCCACCATGTTCTCCTCCATATCCCGAATGCTCTGGAAATGGAGATCGAGCCGGCGTCGATCGTCTTGACTGAGCCTGGGACTCCCGCGGAGAGCGTTGAGCTCCTCGCGAACGAGGTCGTTGATGCTTTGGCGGCGTTCGACGATCAAGCTGGCGGCGCTGGTGTTCTCGGGATCCGCCGGCAAGAACCGCATGAGGTCTTGGTAGGCACGAAACGGGTTGCTCTCCGATGCCCTGACCGTGACATCGTTTCCGCTGGTTCCCCTGAATGACAGGAGGTCATCGAGATATCCACCTTTTTGCCCCGAGTAGAGAGCCAACGAATCGATCCCGACGGGGTTGAGCGCATCCGCGATGATCGTATCCGCCGAGGGGCCCGTTGCGCGCGTGTTCTGGTTTTCGCCTTGCGGTCGCGTCGAGGTCAGGCATTGCGCAGCCCCCTGCGCGTGGGCACAACCGGTGCTCGCATAGGGGTAGCGGATGCCGCGGAGCATGAGCAATCGATCCGCGTAGGGTGCGAGGAGCCCCGTGGCTCGCTCCGCGGCGAACCCTTCCATCGCGGCGGCCGTGAGCGTACCGGTCGCAGTGGGCCAGAATCGCTCCGGGTCGAGCCCATCCTGCTGTACGACGCCGCAGGCCGTGCAAATGAAGAGCCCAAACACCGGCGGGCCTCCCAGATCCCCCGGACCACCCCATGCTGACCGCTCCGGCATGCCTTCGAGAAAGGGAAGGCCTACGGCCACCGTTCCTGCGCCACGGAGAAATGCGCGTCGGTTGATGCGAGAACGACTGCGAGCGAGAGTCTTCATTGGGGACCTCCGTTGCGAATGAGGAAAGACGGTGATTGAACGACGTAAAGGACGAGTTCCTTGAGGGAGCTCGCAGGCTCGAGGCTGACCTCCATGACGTCGAACACCTCGGCCCCATCAAGCGCGGTCAAATCGCGGGCAAGCGTGAACTCGGCGACGTGCTTGGCAAAGCAAGCGTGCGCCTGAGGACTCTCCGCGATGATTTGTAAGAGCTCGGTCGCGTTGGCGAATGGATGAAGGCCATCCGGCAATCGGTACGCGCCCGAGGTGTCGATCGGTAGGCCGTTGTCGGTCGTTCGTAGCATGCCGATCGTATCGAAGTTTTCGAACGCGAATCCGAGCGGGTTGATGATCTCGCTATGACAGCCCGCACCGCACGTCCCGATTCCCGTATGCGCGTCGACGCGTTGGCGGTTGGTCTGACCGGGCTCGGTGGCGGGAAGTGGGGGGATCTCACCGGGTGGAGGTGGAAACGCTGTGCACAGTAGCTCGCGGTTCATATCGACCCCCCGATGAATTGGATCGGGATCGACGAGCGTACCGTTGAGGGCGAGGAATCCAGCCCGGGTAAAGAACCCGGGGCGTGTGGCATCGAGCTCGACTTGCTGGAACGCCGGCCCCTCGACGGTCAGACCGTAAAGCGGAGCCGTCGCCGGGTCGACGAAGGCCACGCGCGACAACAGCAAATCGCGCAATCCGAGGTTGTTCGAATATAAATAGTCGAAGAACAGGCGGTCGGCTTCCTGGAGCGCACCGTTGAGGTTTTCGGTGTAGATCGGAAACCGCTGGACGTCCTTGGTGATGCTCCGATAGCGGTCGGTACCGAGGAGCTCGATCTGCATTTGTTCGAACGCAGCCACCCCGACGGGGGACTCCAACATCTCCCGCGCGTGGGCCAACACGCCCGCAGACGTATCGAAGTCTCCCGCGGCTGCAGCATCGAGCAAGGCGTCACTCGGGGTCGTGTTGAGCAGGGTGAATGAAAGCTTGCTCGCGACCTCGTACCCGGAAAGCGGCAACCCGTCGTCGCCCAGCTCGGTTCGATAGAGGAAATAAGGGGACTGCAACATGGCCTCCAAAACCATGTGAATTCCGTCGGCCGTCGGGTCACCGCTGGCGAGTAGGGTCGTGCCACTTTCGAAGATGCCGACGTAGCGCTGAATCTCGACGGCGGTGAGCGGACGGCGATACACCCGGCGCCCGAGGTCGGTCACGAAGGTGGTGGGGTCACCCGGCAGGCTCATGAGACGGCCGCGCGCAGTGGCATCCGCAGCGACACGTGCCGCGATCTCTTCGGCGGCGCGCTGATAGTCCCCCCAGAGGTTCGACGTCACCTCCAGGCCACGCTCGTTGTTCGCAAACCGTCCCACGTTCGGATCGCCAATGAATCCTTCGGCGAGCCCCGGCAGGTCGTCGAGGCGCAGTACGTCGCGAACCGATGCTTCCCATTGCGCGTGGGTCAGGCGTACGAATCGCGAGTAAGTCGGGGTGCCGTCGAACGAGATCGCCACACCATCGGGCACAACACTGGAGTCGTCGTTGCCATCGACATTCTCATCCTCGCTGGCTCGTCCTGTATCGGTATCGTTGCCCCCGCTCGAACTTTCCATGCCGTCCATGCCGGACAGAGCGGAGTCGCCATTGCACCCGAAGGGCAGTGCACCCAAAATCGCACCGCATGCGAACCCACCGAATCCAAGAATCGCACTACAAGCTCGCGAACTCACGAGTCGAATCGTCATGAAATGGACTCCGTTTCTGACAAAATTTTCCGCGGAGACTCAGGTGTCTCGTGGACGACACTACTCAATGGACGAAATAGGCGGAGACGTAGGGGAGCGGGCTGACTCGACCTGCCGTATCCCTGCGAATCGAGTGAGCCTCGGCTCTAACCGCAGCTGCCGGTCATGATGTGGGGCGCCCTAAAGCCAGAGAGAAACAATCGGCACTGCGCGGAGTGGCTCTCCGAGCACCACTGCCCGCGTGGCGAGGAGTCGTCCAGCTCTGGACCGTTGCCTCCGCAACCTTGAATCGACAGAAAAAGCAAGGGAGAACCGCCTGCCCAACGGCGTCGACCTCTCTCGTTGACCCCGCGGTCGATCCTCCAAAATACGGGAGAACTAGGGATGTTACCGAGAACCCTCTGAAACGACTGCATCGGGGTCACCGACTCTGCACAGGGCTCCGACATCGATGAGAGCGCCCTGAAAAGCCGCGTAACATGCTTTATTCGGCGAGGTCTCCGCGGAATTTTGGCAAAGCAGGGACCGATTCCAGCGCGTCGACGCGTTCACGTCGCACATTCGGGCGATGCTGACGGCGCGGTTTCGGGGGCAGCACTTGAGATGTTCCTGTTTAAGCAACAGTGTTTCTCTCGTCTGAGCCCTATTGGTTCCGCTGATCCAGGTGCCTTCAACCAAAAGATCCCCTGGCCGAGGAAAACGGATCACCCATGGCCGAGATCGTTTCGTGGGGCATCACACATCCACCGCGAGTTGTAACCCCGACGAATGGGCGTTCAAACGTTCGGGCGAGCACGTCTAGACGCCGGGCCGGTGCTCTCGCGCACGAGCAGGGACACGGGATACTCGATCGTCGTGAGCTGGATCGGCACTGCAGACTCGAGACGACGCAATAAAGTGCCGCATGCGTCCGCGGCCATCTGGCGGGTCGGTTGCTCCACGGTGGTCAGGCCCGGCCAACACTGCTCGCCATCGGGGGTACCGTCGAAGCCAACGACCGAAACCGCAGAAGGAACCGCGACACCCGAAGACAACACCCGACGCATGAACCCAAGAGCCATGGAGTCGTTGGCCAGGATCACCCCAGTGGGACGGTCTCCAGGCAAGAGTCGCAGAAACCGTTCGGCGTATTCGATGCCTGCCGACCGAACATAGCCCGACCCGAACCATACATCGGCGAGCGAGTGGGCTGGATCCAATGCGCGCAGGGTGTCTTCCACGCCCAGAAGCCGCATGCGTGTATCCATGGATTCTTGGGGCCCACCGGCAAACGCGATCCTACTGTGTCCCAAGCCGATCAAATGCTCGGTCGCCAGACGACCGGCCGCGAGATTGTTGCAGCGCACATTCATCGCACTGGGGGTATCCATATCCGGGGCCACGAGCACCACGGGAAGCCTCGCGTCCTGGGCGGCGTGCAGGAGGGGCTCGCCCCGCTGCGAGTGCCTGACGAGGATCAACCCATCGACGCGACGATCCTGCACCCAACGCATGACGGTGGATTCATCGTAGCGACCGGAGAGCATCATGCTCGAGAGCAGGACGCTCTTCGAGGTGGGGATGAGTACCTCCTCGATGCCCGCAAGCACTTGTGAGAACCATGGGTTTTGGCTCGAGTTCACGGTGACCCCGATGGATCCCGTACAACCGTTGACGAGGCTTCGCGCGGCAACGGACGGCGTATACTGCAAGTGATCGATCGCGCGCTCGACCTTACGCCGTAGCACTTCGCTGACGGGTCCCCCATTGAGAACCCGAGACACCGTACTCCTGGCCACATTCGCGCGCTCAGCTACCGATCGGATCGTCGGCCTCGCATGCGTTGACGGCTCCACGAGGACCTCTCGGTTCGGCGACTTGACGAGTGCCCTCCGGGCCATGGCTCAATGTACCATCAAGGTGGCAGGATCGACCGGTGCGACTATTCCACGAATTTCGAGAGGAGACGAATGTAGCTCGCTTGGTATCCGTTCGAATTCTCTGTCACCGACCACGAATTGATCGGCCAGTTCGTGTTGAAGTCGAGGTATGACTTCTGCGGGGGTTGCCCGAACGGCGGAGAAGGAACTTGCGCTCCGCAGGTGTTTCCGGCACCGCAACCCGTCGGGCAACATCCGTCCCAATCATAGTCGGGATTCGGCCCACCGGCCAGAAACCCCGGGACCGGGCCATACGTCGATTCGCCGCTGCTGTCCCAGTTGGGGTTCCCATCGGCAAACCACGTATGGTAGATTTGCGTGGCGGAGCGTTCGGCTCCGAATTCCCCCATGTTGGTGAGATAGGCAATCCCGAGCGGATTCACCCCGTGGAGATAGTGAATGTAGCTTTCGGCCGCGGCCACCGCTTCATCCTCGGCCGCCCCCGCAAACCCATATTTCACGAAGGCGTGGAGCACGAGCCCCTCGCGGGCTTTGGTCGCATTGGATCCCCATACGTATACGGCCAGCGGAGCGCGATACGGATCCCGACCGGTTCGATGCGCCGGGAGATTGTCACCGCCGAGGACCCCCGTCGTGTACGCATTGCGGATGGTATTGGCCACATTGGGGGTCACGTTGGGCAGCGTCGAATAGTAGAGGAGTGCCTCTTGGCTAAACTCTTCCCAAAGATAGGTATAGCCCATGACGAAACTCATCTCGGCGTACGTCGTCTCGACATAGGTCTGGTAGACCGCCTCGCCCGTGAGGTCGAACAGGTAAGAAGCAGCGACGAGCTTCTTGTTGCGTCGCCCATTGTCGTCGACCTCTTGCTGACCGGCCCCGAGCCCCGTGGTGCCACTTGCCGCGTCGTTGTTGCGGAAGGTGAGGCTCGGGTTCTGATCGGCGAATTGCCACGCCTGCGCGGCGCGAGCTCGAAGGTCATCGGCATATGCGACATACGTACCGTCCAAGGTGCCGAAGACCTTGGCCCCAAACGCAAACGCCGCAGCGCCGCTGAGTGATGCGGACGTACTCGGCGAACCATAGATGCTCGGTCCGGTTGCGCTCGAGGGCGGGCTCGCGTGGGAGAGGCCCAAGATGCTGAGCAACGAACCATCGTCGTTCTGCATCTTCACGAGCCAGTCGAGGCCCCATTTCGCTTCATCGAGAATGTCGGGTACGCCGTTGCCAGACTCGGGGATGCCGAAGTCATCTCCCCAGATCTCCGGTCGATCGTGGTACGCTCGCAGGAGATCGATGACGTATTCGGAGGTCCAGTTCGTATATTTGTTGTAGTCGCCAGCATCGAACCAACCCCCGGAAAGGTCACGCTCGGTCGACGCGTCCGTCGGCGCACTATAGAGCCGCGCTTGCGGATCTTGGCCCGGCCCCATGTGGCTCGCGCCGTCGGCCCAACCGGCACCCGCGTAGGCTGCGTCTTTGGCAAACCCAGCGCGCTGATAGAAGAAGGTTCGCACAGCGTGTTTGAGGACTTCCCGATAGACATCGGAAGCGACGACGAAAGTCGGCGACCGCACCCCCAACTCGACGTCGAGGATGTAGTACGTCGACGGCACGTCCACGGCGGAAAAGTCGAACCACTGCGCTTGGTCACCCGACGACGGATCTTCGGCCCCGCCGTTCCACACTGTTGGCGAACCCGTCAACGCAAATGTTCCTGTCACCGCGTCGACCACGGCGTAGTTCGATCCAGGCGTGAACGAGTCGGCAGCGTCGAACCCCGTCACGGGATCGCGAAGGACTGCGAACTTTTGCGCACTCGGTCGATAACCGAAATCGTCGACGACGATGAAGGGGCTGAGTGGCACGTCGTCGACCGGAACGTCGGTCACCCCGCCACTTTCGACACTCGTCCCCTCGATGCTGCCTTCGGCTGTCCCGCCAGAGCCGTCAGGGCCACCGGTCGTGGGCGCATGGTTGCCCTCCGTCACATCCTCGTCGTTCGCGCCCGTGTCGACGGAATCGACACGGTTGTCGCTACAGCCTTGAATCGCAGCAGCAAGCACAAAACACCAAGAAGGACGAAACATTCGAATGTGCAACATGTGCCGCTACAGTGCCCGGTCAGCAAAAAATGGCTCAGATGTGTGACTCATCCATCGGTTCGAGCGCCCCGTCCCGCGGTGAGAACGTGGGCGATGCCACGATAGATGGAGGGCTATCACGGGATCTCGGTCGACCTCCAGTGTGATAGCGGTTCCATGCAAACTAGCTCCAGACTTCGTTTGCGTGGCGAAACGCTGCGGCCCATTCGGCTCAAATGATTTGAGCGACTTGATCCCCTGCTCGACGCGGGGCCCGACCGCTTCGGAGGTCCGGTCGGGTCGCGATCAACCACCGCATTGCAGATTCGATTCACCTGGGGTCCCGAGCCCGCCATCACCGTAGCGTCCCGCTCCAGGGCACCAGTTCGTCGCACCGTTCACCGCGACTTCGTCGTTCGTCACCGTATCCTGTGCATCGGGGTCGAGATTCCACGAAGCACCCGCCACGGAACCATTGAACGTCACAGCATCGAGCACGATGTCGTCGTGACCAATGAACAGATACTGCAGTCCGTTGTTTCCGATACCGAAGCCCGCAACGACATCGACCCGCGGCAGTCCGCCATTGTCTGGCATTGGACCCGGATTCGGGGCGAGGATGAGGAGGGAACCCGCGGCCACAGGTCGGCATACCGTATCCACGATCGTCTCTTCCACAGTCAGGACCAACGGATCGACTGCGGCCGCTGCACCGATTTGCAAACCATTCAAGTCGACGTTCCGATTTACGAGGATCTCGAACCATTCACGCTCGCCATCGTCGCCGTCGGGATTTGGCATGAACTCCGTGATGACCAAATCCCCGACTTGGGGTACGATGGCGTCGCGCGGCGTGCCATCTTCCAAACATTGACCAGCGCCCCCACAGACAGGGTTCTCGGCACGAGGCGTGCCCAAGTCGCCAGCACCGTAGGGAGCGATCGCCGGGCACCAGAGGCCCTCGTCGTCGTTTGCGGCCGCATCGAGGGAATCACGACCCAGACTTTGCGCCACACCATCGGTCGAGCCTGAGTACGTCACCACGTCGATCATCGTGGGACCCACGGCGAGAAAGACATACCGGCCGTCGCTGTTGGCCATTTGCAGGTTGCTGATCACGACATCGACCTCGGGCAGTCCCCCGTTGTCGGCCGTCAGCGCGTTACGAGCAAAGAGCAGATACGATCCCGCCGTTGCGCGCTCGCAGTCGTCGACGACCAACGTGAAGTTGGCAGCCACGGGATCTGGAAGCTGGGCGGTCGAAGGCGCTGGGGGTCGCGCTCCCCAACCAGCCGAGAGGCCATTGAGATCGACGTCCCGGTTCACGAAGACCTCGAACCATTCCCCTGCCCCATCCGTGACCGCGCCGGCCTGAGGTAGCAGTTCGGTGATCACCAGGTCCCCCGGCTGTGGCAACACCGTCTCCCGTGCGACGCCAGCATCGAGGCAGGTCCCCGCCACCGCGACGGCCCCACATACCGGATTCGCAGCTCCGGGCGTGCCGAGGTCACCGGCACCATAGGCCGTGCTCGCGGCACACCAGTTCAACTCGTCGTCGTTGCCGGTGGTCGTGGCAAACTCCAGCGGGAGGCTCGTCGCCGCCCCGGATACGCTCGTGGTCCACGTGATCGCATCGAGCAGCTGCCCGCCATAGCTCACCCGCAACGCGGCATTGTTGTTCGTGAGCGAGAACCCCACCTGGTACACGACGTTGGCGAGTCCACCATTCGTCGCTGGATCGGCATTGTTGGCTAGGACGACCGAATCACCCGCCGATACACTCAGGCACCGTTCGACCTCGATGGTATCGTCGATGACACCGTCGGCATTGTTCGCGAACTCGAGCCCATTGAGGTCGAAGTTCCCGAGGATCGACAACTCGAACCATTCCCCCGCTCCGTCATCGACGGCCGCCGGATTCGACATGAACTCGGTGATGACCACGTCTCCGGGACCCGGTGGAACGACCTCCCGCAGGTTGCCGTCGTCCCCCACGCACTGGCCTGCCGGAGGAGCGATCACACATTGCGGGTTCGGGGTTCCGGGAGTGCCGAGATCGCCGCTGCCATAGGTCGTGGTCCCTTCGCAAAAGTAGTTGGTGACCTGATCATTGGACGCGGGATCCATCCAATCGGGGTCGAGGCTCCACGATTTTCCGGGGCGGGACGCATTCCATTCGACCTGGTCGAGCACCTCGTCGCCGATCCCCACGAATACACCCGTAGTCGTTTGACTGCTGTTCGAGAGCGAGAACGCGAGCGTATGGTCCACGTGCGGTAAGCCGCCATTCATCGTCATGTCGGCATTGGCCGCGAAGACGAGATAGGAGCCCGCTTCGACGGCGAGACATTCCTGCGCCGCAACGACGTCCATCGATTCGAGCTCGTCGGTGACCCGACCGAGCTGCAAACCGTTGAGGTCGAAGCCGCGGATGGCATAGAGCTCGAACCATTCGCCGGCCTCGTCGGCGGTGGCCGAGGGATCGGGCATGACCTCCGTGATGACCACATCTCCGACCGCCGGAAACGTCACCGATCGCTCGGTACCACCGGCCATGCACGAACCGGAAACGATCGCACCGCCACAGGGATCGTTCACCGCGGCCGGTGTACCAAACCCGTCACCGAGCGGACTTTTGGCATCGCACCACGCCGCGAGATCGTCGTTGGCGATCGCATCGGGACGAACGGCGCCATCGAATCCGCGCGCGGCACTATCCGTGGCGTTTTCGTAGAGCACATCATCGATCACCGTCGCGCCACAGGAGAGTTGCAAGCGGCCGACCTCATTGCCCATACTGCCGAGGTCATTGCCATATCCGTAGTCGACGAGTTCGGTGAGTACGTCGGGTTCGTTCAGCAGATCGCCGAGCACAACGTATTGGCCGGGTTCGAGGGCAAGGCCGTCGATGAAGTGACCACTGCCATCCGAACCGTCGGGACGAGCCGAGACGAGCACGGCACCCGAAAGATCCATGGCCGAAGACGATGCATTGAAGAGCTCCAACCACTCGTGCCCCTCGTCCGCACCGGGTGGATTGGGCATGATCTCGCTGAATACGATGTCCCCGGGCAGGAGCGCGCTCACGCAGTTGCCACGGCTGCCAAGGCCAGTTTCGTCGGGCGAACAGGCCACGGCTGCCATGGCGAGCAGCAAGGACATTCTGGAGGCAAGCTCGACCTTCAGCCCCCGTCGGGCGTGAAGAAGATTCAGCCCCCGTCGGGCGTGAAGAAGATTCGACCCCCGTCGGGCGTGAAGAAGATTCAGCCCCCGTCGGGCGTGAAGAAATCTTTGCAGCGGATTGGGCATGGCGTGGTCCTCGGGTTGGCGCGCTCATCGAAGGCTCGCAAAACGTGAAATGGCTAACCCTCGCATGGGCGATTGGTCTCCCCGGGCGTTCCCGGAATGCCGATGTAAAACTGGGGGCCTCCGTCGTCCTCGGCCGGAGTCTCGTCACTGCACCAAGTCATGGTGGCGACGTCCAATGAATGTGTGCCATTGTTCGGCAATCCGCGATACACCACACTATCGAGTTCGACCCCACACGCGTCGATCTTGAGCCTGGCCTCGTCATAGACGCTTTTGGTGGCGGACTCACTGCCAAAGACCGGCATTTCGAAGGTCGTGCCATCGGGGAGGGTCAGCGAAATCGTGGGTGCCTCGGTGAACCAGTCGGTAAAAAAGCTGTAGTCGATGAACGGGGGAACGTCATCGGGGTTTGGGCCATGGTGACCCATGACGAAGAATCCCCCAGCGTCGACGAGAGCGCTCCGTGAGCGTACGAGCCATCGACCCTTTCCGTCGCCGTTGAGTTGCTCGATGTCGATCGCCACCCCGCCGAGATCGATGACCTCGCCGGTGAGGTTCGCGAGTTCGATCCATTGCCCGCGGTTGTCGGCGACCGCTTGGGGGCCCCGGATCTCGGTGATGCGCACGTCGCCGGGCTCGAGGTCGTGGCATCCGTAAAGCGGCTCCGGATCGCGAGCGCAGCCATGGACAGCGCAAACGACGGCTACCCGAACGAGGAAGCGGTCCACCCCTCCCTGTCGGCTCGAAAGCTGTTGACGCGCTCCCACCATCGCTTATCCGACCTTATCCTACAGAAATCGAACAGGGTGGGGCAATCAACACAGTTCGCGAAAACGTGACGTACTGCGCGGATTTCGAGCGAGCTCTCCATCAACAACCAAACGACGGGGTCACCATGTCGACGAGTCGACATCGATTCGTCATGGTCCCGTGACAGCGAGTGGGCCACGGGCGCAACGGAAGCCGTCGTCGCCACTCCCGACCGTCGGCGAGAACGTGACGCGGCGCGCTGAACGGGCATATCGGGCGCTGTAGTCGAACGACCCGCCGCGCAGGCCACGGAACACGCCGGTCTCGGGTCCAACGTAGTCGGTCGAGAGCGGCTGGGTCGGATAATCGGCGTACCAGTCCCAGACCCATTCCCAGACGTTGCCATGCATGTCGAACAGCCCAAATGCATTGACGAACCTTTCACCCACGGGATGGGCAACGCTGCCGGAGTTGGCCTGATACCAACCGTGGTCCTGCAGTAGGGAGTCTTCGTTGCCGAAACCATAGGCCGCACCCGATCCGGCCCCGGCCGCGTATTCCCACTCCGCTTCCGTCGGCAAACGAAACCCAGTGCACGCATATCCATTCCGCGTCGTGCCGTTCGTAGCACGGTGTCAGGACTGGATCCCGCGTTCCGAGGTCATTGACCGCAAGGGTCAGGCGATTCATGTACTCGGCCGCGTTTTCCCAGGTCACGTTTTGCACGGGGAGGCACGATACCCGTCAGGAGCTCGAACAGCACCACGCCGAGGGCGTACACATCGATTCGAAAATCGACCGTTCGAGCCCGAGCTTGCTCCGGCGAGGCATAGAAGAGCGTGCCGACGACCTCGTCCGCGCCGGTCAGACCAACGATAACGCCATTCGCGAGGGTGCGTCCGCGGCGATCGCGCTATCGCACCGATCAGGAGTTCCAACCGAGCAAGCGGTGCAGTTCGGCCATCGGCGGCGCTCCATGGGAGAGCGCTTGCGCATGGAACTCCCCAAGCACGAACGTCATGCCAGCGGCAGCCGCACGCTGTTCGGCCTCACGGCGCAGGCGTTGCCACGCTTGCGCTCCGGCAAAATAGGTGGAGAGCTGGGTCGAGGTCACTTGCGCTCGGATCCACTTGCCTTCGGCTTCGCCGGATTCCTGGAACGAACCATCGATCATCAATCCGAGCGCCTGGTCGCGCGTCATCCCCTCGACGTGTACGCCGTAATCGAGCAACGCATTCGTGACCGTCCGTAGGTAAAACTTGAGACCATGGAGCGCGATGGCCTTGGCGCGCAACTTGGTGTCCATGAGCACGTGGCGCAAACCGACCGAGGCGTCCGGGTCGACGCTCGTCGGCGCCGCGCCGGCGTACCCCTGTTCGACCATCACCGCTTCGCCGTAGACCGCCCAGCCCTCGACGAAGGCTCCGTTCTGAAATGCCCGTCGTGCCCGCGAAACCTCGCGCTTGCCGTAATAGAGCTGAACGAAGTGGCCCGGGATCGCCTCGTGGATCGATAGGATCTCGAGCATGAAATCGTTGTACTCGCGCAGAAACGATTCGCGTTGCGCGGCCGGCCACGCCTCGGGCACCGGCTGTACGTAATAAAAGCTCGGCAGATCGACCGCGACGGCTTCGAGCGGGCCTGGGGCGGCAAGGCCAGCAATGAACACGCCGCGCTGATGGGGCGGCGTCCATTTCACATCGAGGCGCTCCTGCGGATCGAGCGGAACGATGTGCTGCTGGTCGACGAAGCGCTCGAGGCGAGCGAGCGTTTCGACGACCGCATCGCGCAGGCGTTCGGGCTCGGTGTGCTGCGGGGCGAGGGCATCGAGCACCGCGCGGACGAGCGGTCCGATGTCGCCGTCCGCCCGGACGAACGGTGGCTCCCGCCCCTCGAACAGCACCGACGCGAGCTCGATGGACAATTGGCCCATCCGGTCGCGTACCCGGACGTGCTCCGCCTCGGCCAACGCTCGAAGTTCGGCGGCACCGAGCGACGTCTGCAGCGTGAGCGCGAGCTTGCGCTCGAACGCGGCCCGACCGAGGCGCCACTCGCCGGTCGCTCGCGAAGCGGCCTCACTCGCGAGGAAGCCGGCAAACTCGGCCAACGCGGCCAGGGCGGGATCGGTGGCTCGTTGGACGCGCGCACGAACGTCGTCGGAGGCTTCTTCGATCGCGGCAGGGATGACCCGGGCCACGAGATCCTGGAGGCCCGACATCTGCTGGCGGGCCAACTCCGTCTGCGGTGCGAGCATTGGTTCGGTCGCAAGATTCAGCTGGGCTTGGCGGAACAGCTCCGGGAGAGCCTCGAGCCGCCCTGCAATCGAGGTTGCACGTTGCGAGGGCGAGGCGAAGGGCCGCGAGGTCAAATCCTCGAGACCACTTCCCACGAGCTGGACATACCAATACGGGTCGCGTGACCAAGGGTGCTCGACCTCGTGTTCGAACCGCTGGGCTTCGAGGGCATTGCGCACGATGGCGCGATCGACTTGTTCATCGATGGGGTCATCGACGGGGTCGCTCGTTCCAAGAGATGCATCCAACTGGGCGAGGTCGCGATCGATGCGGGCCCGATCGGCTGAGATCCCAACGGGGGACAAGTTGGGCCAAACCCCGTCGAACCGGTGGTCGCCGAGGGTCGTCGCCTGGGTGGGCCACGCGACGAGATAGGCATCGATCACGTCGTCCGTGAGCGAGGCCGTCGTCGATTCCTCGTGCAGCGAGGGAGGATCGGCGGGGGCCACTGGCGAATTCTGACATCCCGGCGAGGAAAGGCCGAGCAGCGCGAACCAAATCGCAAGCCCACGAGGGCAACGCTTCACTGCGACGTCACCATGGAGGTGGGCAAGTGCCCGGTCTCGTTGAAGGTCACGAGCACTTCGAAGCCGACCGCGTAGACCCGGATCTCGCTCAGGCCCGTGTGAGCGACATCCATGCGCGACCACGCGTCGAGCGGCAGGCCGAGCACACCGGTGACGAGATATCGGATGAGGTTGCCGTGCGTGACCAGCACGACCAAGCGGTTGCGTTCGACCGGCTGAAAAAACCGTCGGCGAACCCGGTCGACCTGGGCTTGGATCTTGTCGCGCTCCTCCGAGACAGAGGTGGGGGCGAGGTCAGCCCCCATGGGGGGTGAGGACGTTTCAGCCCCCGTGGGGCGTACAAACATCTCGGAGGCCGCACGCGGCTCGTCGCTGGGTCCCGCACTGTCGACGAGTGGAACGACCTCATGCAGATAGGGTTTCACTTTGAGCGAATCGAGTTCCATCTCGCGCGCTGCGATCTCGGCGGTCTGCAACCCGCGTGGCCACGGGCTTGCGTAGACGCCCTCGAACTCAGCCGACGAGGCTTCGACCACCCGGGCCAGGCGACGCCCGAGGCGAACCGACTGACGACGACCGAGCGGCGAAAGGCCCCACACCGTGTCTCCCTGTTCGTCGGTGCGCTCGTAGTGCCCGTGTCGCACGAGCAAGATTCGGTAGGACGCGGCTTGTTCGAAACTGGGCACGGCGGACTCGCTTCGCGGGCGTTCGTCGGCCCGCGGTGCGGGGACCGGGGGAGCGCCCACCCCCTCGGGCTCGACCGGCGCCGTTCTACCACGCGGACCCGGTGCGGGGCGAGCCACCCCGTCCTTGCAGGAGTGCTAGCCTTCCGCTCCCGAAACGCGGCCATGGAACACGAGACCGAGAGCGATCCCGACGACGAACTTCACCGGATCCGGCACAGCCTTTCGCATGTGCTGGCACAAGCCGTCATGCAGCTGCGACCCGGTACGACCTTGGGATTCGGACCTCCCATCGCCGACGGTTTTTACTACGACTTCATCCTGCCGCAACCACTCTCCGAGGAAGACTTTCCGGAGATCGAGAAACGGATGCGGCACATCATCAAGCAGCATCAGGCGTTCGAGTACGAGGAGCTGCCCAAAGCGGAAGCGCTCGCCCGAATCGAAGCGATGGGCGAACCGTACAAACAAGAGTACGCGCTCGAGCTATTCGACAAACGTGGCCTCGAAACGCTGAGCTTCTACCGCAACGGTCCGTTCCTCGATATGTGCGAAGGTCCGCACGTCGACAATACGCTGGCCCTGCCGGCCCAGGGCTTCAAACTGCGCTCGATCGCCGGCGCGTATTGGCGCGGCCGCAACGACAACGTCATGATGACGCGGATCTACGCGTGGGCGTTCAAAACCAAGGAAGAGCTCGATGCGTACGTCAAAGCGCACAAAGAAGCACTCGAGCGCGATCACAAGAAGCTGGGCCGCGAGCTCGACATCTTCGTCATCGACGAGGAGATCGGTAAAGGCCTACCGCTCTGGCTGCCGAACGGCACCATCATCCGCGACGAGCTCGAGAAGCTGGCCCGCGAGCTCGAGTTTCGCGGGGGATATCAACGCGTCGCCACCCCCCACCTGAGCAAGCGCGAGCTCTACTACAAAACCGGTCACCTTCCGTACTACGCGACCCACATGTACCCGGTCATGGAGCTCAAGGAGACGACCGGTGATGGCGAGACCGAGGTCAAGGAGGCCTACTGTCTCAAGCCGATGAACTGCCCGCATCACCATCGGATCTTCGCCGCGCGGCCACGCAGCTATCGGGAACTGCCACTGCGCCTCGCGGAGTACGGCCAGGTCTATCGATTCGAAGATGCCGGAGCCCTCTCGGGCCTGTTGCGAGTGCGCGGGATGTGCATGAACGATGCCCACATCTATTGCACCGAGGATCAAATCGAAGCCGAGTTCCTCGCGGTGATGGAGATGCACCGCAAGGTCTACGAGATCCTGGGGCTGACGAGCTATCACTTGCGCTTCTCGACATGGGATCCCGAAGATCCCAAGGGCCGCGAAAAATACGTCGACAATCCCGAGGCGTGGGAACGCACGCAAAAGATCGTTCGCAAAGCGATGGAGCTGAGCGGACTGCCGTTCGTCGATGGCAAAGGCGAAGCGGCCTTTTACGGTCCGAAGATCGACGTCCAGTTCCGCACCGTCACGGGGCGCGAGGAAACGGCCAGCACCAACCAGCTCGACTTTGCGGTGCCCGAACGCTTGGACCTTCGCTACGTCGGCGCGGACAATCGCGAGCATCGCCCCTACGTGATCCACCGGGCGCCGCTTGGCACCCATGAACGGTTCGTCGCGTTCCTCATCGAACACTACGGCGGCGCGTTCCCAACTTGGCTCGCCCCGGTTCAGGTGCGGATCGTCACCGTGGCCGACCGCTTCAACGAATACGCGACCAAGCTCGTCGACCAATGGCGCGGCAAGATGATCCGCGCCGAACTCGACCCATCGAGCGAAACCATGGGCAAGAAGGTCCGCAACGCGGTCACGCAAAAGATCCCCAACGTCATCGTCCTCGGTGAACGCGAGGTCGACGACGGTACGGTGTCGCTTCGCTGCTACGGCTCGCGCGATCAGACCACGATGTCCATCACCGAGTTCGAAGCCCGGCTCACGGCAGCGATCGAACGGCGCACGCTCTCGTTCCCCGAGGGCTAAACTCGAGGGGCCTTCACCAATCGGGCCCCTCGCTTCTGCTGCACCTGCCTTCGCGTTCCCCCACGCTCGCGCCTGCAGGCTCTGGCTCGCGCCTGCAGGCTCTGGCGCGCGCCTGCAGGCTCTGGCGCGCGCGCTTCAAGGCCCTTTGGCAACGGCCGCCATGCCGACTTCACAGGTCAAGCGATCGCCTTTGGCGACGATCTGCCACGGCGGGAGCGGACGCAGTGGGGGTGGGTCGGCGCTGCAGCCCGGGTCTTCGGCATCGGTCGATCCGTCGTAATCATTGTCCACGCCATCGACACAGGCGGTCGTCGAATCGTGCGATTCGGGATCGGGGTTGGCCGAAAGCCAAGCCTCGGGGATCGTGGCCCAGATCCGCTCGAAGAACGCTTCGTACTGTTGGGCGTGTTCGGCACTGTGGACGATGACGGTGTTTTCATCGTTCGTGAACTCACCCGCCGACGTCCAATTCATCGAGCCCGTGATGACGGTCCGGGAATCGATGACCGCGGACTTCATGTGCATCTTTCCGCCCCAGGTTTCGACCTTGACGGGAATGCCCGCCGCACGCAGCAGTTCGTGCTTGGTATAGGCATTGGTGGCACCGCTCGCATCGAGGATCACGCGAACCTCGACGCCACGGAGGTGAGCGGCAATGAGATCTTCGGCGATGAACTTGTGAGTCAGGAAAAAGACGGCAATATCGATCCGCGCTTTGGCCTGCTCGAGGAGCGGCTGTACGACCGTGCGAATCGGCCGGTCCTGCGGCGAAAAGTAGACTTCGACCTCGGCATTGCTCAGCTCCGCCCGGTGTTGGCCCGGCGACTGTTTGAGACCGTGGTAGCGACCCTCGCCGTACATCTGTTCGAATTCCTGCAAATACCAGTTCGCGACGAGCGGTGAATCGAGCACCGTGACGAGATTCGCGTTGTAGCCCCCGGTACAAGAGTCGCTCACATTCGTCGAACCGGTCCACACGAACCTCGAGTCGACGATGAAGAACTTGTTGTGCATGATCGCGTCTTTGTGATCGATCGGCCCGTCGGCGGCGTGGGCCGCGAGCAAACAGCGATCGCCGAGGTCATAGGCGAGACATTGCAAAGGTCCATCGAAACCCGCCGGTCGATTGCACTTGGGCTCACGAACGAATGGAACACGATCGGCCGCATGAGCGAGCTTGCGATCGGCTTGAAGATCACTGCTCACTTTGCCCACGAGATCGACCAAGGTTTCGGTCGAAGAGTAGTAGTTCTGCCCGTTCATATCGCGATCGACGATCCCACGGACGAGCACGCCGCGGTCCTTGGCGGCTCGAATCGCTTCGAACACCCTCGTTTGATTCCGCATTCCGTAGATGGCGAAGTCGATGGTTTTCGTCGCACCATCGATGAGCTCCGCCAATGCCCGGCAATGATCCGCCGCACAATGGTCGACCGGGCGTTCCATGCCCGTTGGATCGTGGAGGATGAGTTCGACCGTCCCTTGTGGTCGCGCCGCGCCATTCGTCGGTGGTTCGACCGCACTCGGACGGCACGAGACGCAGACGCAGACGCAACTCAACATCGCGAGGACGAATCTTTGCATCCCAGGTAGGGTAGCCGGCCAACCCGAATAGAAGGACTTCGGCGGCCAGATGTTACAATCATGACTCCGGTGTTTCACCACCACCCCGAGAGCGCGGTGCCCAGCGCCACGACGGAGGTTTCTCGTCCGGCCGATCGCGCTACCATGGCCATGAATGATCCGCGCATCCTCACCGGGCTTACGAACCTTGTCGTGGGCCGCCAACGTCGTGGGGTGGGCGATGGCCATAGCCTCCGGCTGCAACGGATCTCCCCCGGCAAGCGAACCGCGAACCTTGCAGGCTCCGTTTCGACGCCTGCCTGCAGTCCTCGACCGCGTCGAACATTGGCCACCGCAGTCGGCCGCGCCAACGTCCCCGCCTCCCGTCTACGTGTGGTGGGAAGCAGAGAACCCCTCCGCAGGTAGCTTTCCAAAGGACAACCCGCACGCTCCGCAGAACGCAGAGGAAGCGGCCAAACTGTCCGCCGGCGTGTGGATCGGGGTCGGCAAAACCGCCGAAAACCTCGATCTCGAATACGTCATCGACACCCCGATCGCGGGCGACTACACGTTCTATGCGCGCAAGTTCTGGCGGCACGGGCCGTTTCGATTCCGCTTCGACGACGCACCGTGGACCGAGGTGAAGCGCGAAGCGACCTTGCTCGACCGTTTTGCCCTTCGCGAGGACGTTCAAGCGAATTGGGTCGAAGCGGGCAACGTCCACCTCGCGGCGGGCCCTCATCGTGTTCGGTTGGAGCTGACCGCCGGCGGTCCTGCGGGCTTCGATGCCTTCGTGCTCGTCGCTGGCCCGTTCATCCCGCGAGGGACGCTGCGCCCAGACGTCCCCTATCCTCCCGCTCCGTCCGGGTGGTTCAACTTCGACGCGGCGGCTTCACGCCCCCCGGGGGCCGACGGGGCCAGTCCGCTTCCCCCAAAGTCGCTCGACTTACGCGACCTCAACGAGACGCGAGCCGGGGAGCATGGCTTGCTCGCAGCGCGAGACGGTCGGATCGTACGGACGAGCGACGGTGCTCCCATGGTGTTTTGGGGCACGAATGCGGGTCACGATGTGTTGACCCTGTCGACCGCCAAGATGCAGCAATATGCGCGATGGCAGGCGACGCTCGGGGTCAATCTCGTCCGTCTCCATGGCCAGATCTGGCGATTCGATGACATCGAGCACCTCGACGAGACCAAACTCGCCGACATCCATCGACTGGTGGATGCGTTGCGGGAGCAAGGTATCTACCTCGCCCTCTCGATCTATTTTCCAAGGTGGCTCACGCTCGGGCCGGACAGCGGATTCGCAGGTTACGATGGACAATACCCATTCGGCCTCGCGTATTACGATCCACGAATGCGCGCAATCCAAAAGCGCTGGTGGCACGACCTCCTGACCACGCCGAATCCGGCGACGAACCTACCCCTCGCCGAGGATCCCGCGGTGGCGTTCGTCGAACTCGTCAACGAAGACTCCACCTTGTTCTTCACCTTCGAAACCGGCAAGGCGCTACCGGACGCGCAAGCCGAGGTGGTCGCTCAATCCTTCACCGCCTGGCTCGTGGAAAAATACGGCAGTGTGACGGCCGCAACCGAGCATTGGCAGGAACGGCCGCGACGTGGCGACGACCTGGCCAAGCCCCACATGACGGTCATGCCCCCTTCGGAGCTGGCTCGCAACCATGGTCCACGGGCCCAGGACACGGCGGAGTTCTTGACCCGGCTGATGCTCGACGACTACATGGACCTCGCGCGTTACATCAAGCAGGACCTCGGCTTTCGCAATCTCCTCGTCTGCTCGAACTGGCGGACCGCGAATCCCCGCGTCCTCGGCCCGCTCGACAAATGGGCCAACAGCCGGCCCTGCGACATCATGGATCACCACGGGTATTACGCGGGGCCCCACGTGGGCGAGGCGGCGAACTACGATACGCGGAAAGGTGACATGTTCGACGATCGCACGGCGCTTCGTTTCGAAACGAAGGAGCGAACCAACCGCCGACGATCGTTCACCTTGCCCTTCGTGGATGTCCACTACGACGGGAAGCCGAGCATCATCAGCGAAATCGGCTGGAGCTGGCCCAATCGCTACCGCACGGAACTCCCGCTCTTGGCGGCAACGTATGGCGCCTTGCAAGGGACCGACGGCATCATGTTTTTCGCCACGAGCGACCCGCAGTGGGCACACCAGCTCCGCAAGTTCGGGATCGCCGATCCGAACGTCATGGGGCAGTTCCCCGCGTCGGCACTCTTGTTTCGCCGGGGGCTCGTCCGCACCGCACCGCCATCCGCCACGATCCAGCTCTCGGACCCCGATCTCTTTGGCTTGAAGGGCATCCCGTATGACGACGGACCCAACCTCGACGCCCTGCGGCAGGCGGATGCCCCGGACACCCCATCCAAGGACGCTCCGAGCCCCGGGGATTCCACGATCGATGCGTTGGCCCCCTACGTGGGTCCGGTCGAGGTCGTCCTTGGAGGAGCACTCTCCGCGTCGGTCGTGGCGGAACCCCTCGAACGGCACATCGATCACGGCAACCAGATCGTCACGAGTTCGACCGATGAAGTCGCGTGGAACTGGTCGCGTGGACTCGTCACTGTGTCGGCCCCTGCGGTCCAAGCCGCGATCGGGTTCTTGGACACCGCCCCCATCGAGTTACGCGGCGCTGTTTTGGACCTCGCCATCCCCTACGGCGCCGTGGCGCTCGTCGCATTGGACGATCGACCCATCGATACCTCGCATCGAATCCTCCTCCAGGTCGCTTCCGAAACGCAAAACACGGGGTGGTCGGCACCCGGATCGGGACCTCGGGCGATCGTGGAAGTCGGCGGCCCACCGATCCTCGTCCGCGAACTCGAAGGCACGATCGAGCTTCGCCGTGGCGACGCCAAGACCATGGAGGTTTGGGCCCTCGACCTGCACGGTACGCCCAAACGTCGAGCGAACGGCGGAGCGGACTTCATCGCGCTGCTGCCCGATACCCTGTTCTATCTCATCGTAACCCCTGACGACGCGGGGTCAAAAACGGCCCTGGATCCCGAACCCACGAGTCCACCGGATCCGTGACGAGACACGGAACGCTTGGGATCGCGACCGCGACGGAACGCTCGCAACGATGGCCATCGTGACCCCGGCGACGATGGCCGCCCCACCGGCCCCAATGAGCGCGTATCCGGCGGGCCCGTAGTCGGTCACCGGAACTTTGACTTCCCCGTTCACGACCATTCCTTCTCCGCGGCGTTCGCCCAAGGCGGCGAACACCGTCCCGGTCACCGCTGCGGCGACCCCAACCGCGAGGGTGCTGTAGCCTGCGATTTGCAGCCCACGGCGCGGCTTCGATGAAACCGATCGGCCACCGGTCGGTGGGGGCGGAGAGTCGACGACCGCCGCTTCGGTCCGAGGGCTCGGTTCGGCGGGATGCGAGTCGTCGATCGCGGCGGCGTCGTTCAGCTTCCGCTGCACGTCCGCCTCTTCACGCCGTTTCGTTTGCGCGTCCGCAACCCGCTGCTCGGCTGCGGATCGAGCGGAACGGTACTCGTCGAGCACCCGGTTGACCGCTTCGAGGATCGCATTGGCGATCGCATCTTCACTGCAGTCCACGCATTCGAGGACTTGGTGACCGGCGGCCCCGAACTCGCCCTCGAGGGTGAGCACCGGCGTCCGCAGGCGGATCCAGACCCCGTAGACGAAGCGATCACGGTCGACCCATCCCACGTGGATCGCCATCCGATGAGGCTCGATCCCCAGCTCCACGAGGCGTCGCGTCGCCTGAACGGCAACCCCTTGGAGGGTCCGGTTCGACAGGGTGGCGATCTCGGGCGCTTCGACGTGCAGCGTGCTCGCGGTCGAACTTCTCGAGGCTCCACTCTTGCCCGTGTTGGGTGCTGCGTGGACGTTGAGCGACCACCCGATGGCGGTCATCCCGAGGCCCAGCATCCATGCGAACCGTCGGCGTTGGGCTCCTGCGTTCATGAGTGCGTTGTCGACCGGCAACGCGTCGGCATGATCGATGCGGTCACCGGTCGGGTCAAGGCTCGACGACCATGCGCAGGGCCAAGGCAATTGCGGTCTCGGGATCGCGAGCCGCGGCAATCGGCTCTCGGCGCAGATCGTCGATCCGATCCCCGGCCAATCGACCGGACCACCCCTCGCCTTCGAGCGCGATGAGGGGCCGGCCCAATTGCCAGGCGATCGCGATCTCACTCAACGTCCCAGACCCTCCCCCGACGGCGATGACGACGTCGGCGCTGGCCACCAACACGATGTTGCGCGCGACCCCCATTCCGGTCGTGATGACGATATCGGCGAACGGGTTCGCGTCTTTGGGATCCAACCCCGGAAGGATCGCGATCACGTCACCACCCGCGCGTCCAGGGACTTCGGCGGCCCCGCGGCTGGCTGCCGCCATCACCCCGGAAAGTCCGCCAGTGGCGACCCGAAATCCCGCTTCGACCGCTCGCCGGCCGAGTTCCTCGGCAGTGCGAGCCAAAGCCTGGGACAGCACTCCGCCCTGACCGACGATCGCGAGGGTCTTGCGGCGCCCGATTCCGAGGTTCTCTACCCCCATATCTGCCTCATGGAAGACCGCACCAGCCGCATACCTTCGGGGATGTTCCCCCATGCGGTTGCGGACGCGGCGCGGAATCGAGCAAGGGACTGACGTCGAGCATTTGCGGCACCCGTGGGGCGCGGGATAGCATCGGTCCCAAGTGGACCTCAACCCAACAGGTGTGGGGCCGAGCTTCGGTCCAGATGGGGTCGGCTACGACGTTCTTGGCCGTCTCGCCATCGGTGGCATGGCTGAGCTGTACCTCGCTCGACCGCGCGACGAACGGGCGAATGGGCAGGTCGTCGTGCTCAAGCGCATCTTGCCGCATCTCGCCGAAGATCCTGAGTTCGTCCGAATGTTTCGCGACGAGGCTCATCTCGCCGCGACGCTCGACCATCCGAACATCGTTCGAGTGTTCGACATCGGTCGGCAAGACGCCGATCACTTCTTCACGATGGAGTACGTCCACGGCGAAAACCTGCGGGCAATCCTCCGGGCGGCGAAGAAGCGGAACGACACCCAGGTTCCATTGCAGCACGTCCTTACGATCATGATCGGTGTGACGGCTGCGTTGCATTACGCACACGAGCGCACCGACGGTCACGGCCGGCCGCTGAAGATCGTCCATCGCGACGTATCCCCGACCAACATTCTCGTGGGCTTCGATGGAGCGATCAAGATCCTCGATTTCGGGATCGCGAAAGCAGCTGCCGCCACTCATGTCACGCAAGCCGGCATGCTCAAGGGGAAAGCCGCGTACATGTCCCCGGAGCAGTGCCGGGCCCAAGGCGTCGATCGACGCAGCGACATTTACGCGATCGGGATCCTGCTCTATGAGCTGAGCACCTTTGCCCGACTGTTTCAGGGTGAAAACGAGATCGCGATCCTGCATCAAGTGCTCACGGGTGCGATCACCCCTCCGTCTTCGCACCAGGACAACTTCCCGCTCGAGCTCGAACGCATTCTGTTCAAAGCGCTCGATGGCGATCCAGACCAGCGCTATCAAACCGCGCGCGATCTCCAAGAGGATCTGCAGCGATTTGCGATGTCCGAGGGTATTGCGCCTTCGCGAGACAAACTCCGCGACTACATGTTCGGGTTGTTTGGCGAACGCCCCCTCCCGTGGTTGGTCGCGGTCGGGACGACGCTCGACAACACCGAATCGCCCTCGTCGGGCAGCCTCGAACCTTCGATCGTCGAGTCGAACCCGAGCATGGGCCGTGTACGTCCCGATGCCGTCAGCTGGGCGACCGGCGTGTCGACGCCCTCGCCGTTGACCCCCGTCCAAGTGACCCGCGCACCCACGACGGCGCTCGAGAAGCGGCGCCCTTCGACCGACCGTCCCGCGGTACCGCATCGAGCTCCGTTTTCACGCCCCTCTGGGGCTGACGGGGGTTCACGCCCCTCCGGGGCTGACGGGGGCTCACGCCCCTCCGGGGCTGACGGGGGCTCACCCCCGTCTGGGGCTGAAGGGGCCGGAGCGAGGTCTGACGCAGCGTCCGTGGGACCGCGTCGTTCGAGCCGAGCACCCACGGTCCAAGGCCTCGCCCCTCCACCGACGGTTGGGTCCATGAGCGGCGAGAGTCCGGTTCCGCGGTTCGTGTCGCAAAGCGGCAAGGGTTCCCAGACCGAGATGGTCGTCGACCTGCGGTTTGGTCGACCCGCCGCGAAGGTCAGGACCGAGAAGAAAACGCAGTCACTCACCCGGTTCCGACCCGGTCGCTTCGATACACCGGCTCCAGGTCCGGTGCCGGTCCAATCGTCGACCCCCTCGACTTCGAGCGATCCACCCACCGTAGCTTTGGCCCTCTGCCCGCCACCCACGGACGCGTTGCCACCCCACGGCGATCTCGACTTCGGCCTCGAACTCGAGGCGGACGACGGTGATGCTCCGACGGCCGCCTTCGTTCGCACCCACAGTCGCCGGTTCGCACAAACCCTCGTCGCCGACCGACCGTGGCACGAGCAGCCACGGCCCCAAGCCGAATTGGCGGACGCTCAACCGATGGGTTGGGGCGGAACCGACGGTCGTCCCAGTGGATCTTCCTTTCAGACGCCCAACTCTGGACCGTTGCGATTGGACGTCGGCTTGTCGAACGCGCCCGAACGGAGCTGGATCCCCGCGGTGATCCTCGGGCTGCTGTTCATCGCTCTGGTCGCGGCGTCCGCCTACGCTTGGGCGCTCGCTTGACCGCCGGCCCAAACGAGGGCCGCGAACGCTTTGCAGGACTCGGCATCCCCTTCGAAAAAGGTGCTAGCGTCTTGCAACATGCGAGTACTCGTGACCGGCGGAGCCGGTTTCATCGGGAGCCACATCGTCGACGCGCTGCTCGGTTCCGGTCATCAGGTCCTCGTCCTGGACGACCTGAGCACGGGGCACCGGTCCAATGTTCCCGACGGTGCCGATCTGCTCACGATCGACATTCGGGACGCGAACGCGGTGGGCGAGGCCTTCCGCGCATTCAAGCCGGACGTGGTCAGCCATCAGGCGGCGCAAACGAGCGTCGCGATCAGCACGCGTGAACCAGCTCGCGACGCTTCGATCAACCTCGTCGGACTCATCCACGTGTTGAACGAATGTGTGGCCCTTCGCGTGCAAAGGATCGTCTTCGCGAGCAGTGGCGGAACCGTTTATGGCGACGTCGAAGCCCCACGCAAAGCTGCGGTCGGCGACCCGGTTTGCCCGCTCTCGCCCTACGGCACGAGCAAGCTCGCGGGCGAGTACTACCTCGGCACCTACCGCCACGAATTCGGGCTCGAGTACACGTGCCTTCGCTACGCCAACGTCTATGGCCCGCGCCAAGACCCCCATGGCGAAGCCGGCGTGATTGCGATCTTTGCTCAGCGACTCATTCGTCGCGAGCCGATTCGGGTCAACGCGATGGCCGAGACCGGGGACTCGGGATGCATCCGTGACTACGTCTTCGTCGGGGATGTCGTGCGCGCCAACCTAGCGGCGTTGCAGGGGCAAATCGACCTCGACATCCTCAATGTTTGCACTGGCACCGAGTCGACGACTCTGGATGTTGCGCGTGGCCTGGAAGCGACAGTGGGTGTGAAGGCTGACCTCGGCTTTGGACCGCGGCGTGCGGGCGACCTGCGGCGATCGGTGCTCGCGGACGGCCCCATGGTTCAACGTTTGGGCGCCAACGTTCCGCTGGCCGAGGGGCTTGACCGCACGGCTCGTTGGTTCCTTGCGGCCCCATCGCGCTCGTGACGCGGGAGGCCCGCTCGCAACCCCTGCGGCGCTGAGGTGATGCCGCAAACAACCCTACGTTTGACACCCTGCGCGCGGTCGATAGTATGGCCGTTCGTGAGCACCCCCCCTCGAGCATCGCGAACCGCCAACGGTCCGTGATCCCATCGGAGCCGGTGAAGTGGAACAGGAACGCGCAGCATTCGAGGGTGAGCTTGCCGACTTGCCTGCCGTCCAGCTCCTGCAGACCTTGGTCAAAGGACGGCAATCCGGCGTCGCGCGATTCGAAACCAGCTTGGGGAGTGCAACCGTCTGGATCCGCAATGGCGAGATCGTCGATGCGGAAATGGGGAGGTTCCACCTCGAAGATGCCGTGCGTCGACTCCTCGCGATCGACGAGGGCACGTTTCAAGTCGAGCTGAAACCCGTTCCGCGACCCCAGGTCATCCGCGAGTCATCGGCCATCCTCCTCGGGCTCCGGGAACCCTCGGGCTCTCATCCAGCGGTCGGAAGCGTCCGGGGTCGAGCGCGTCGAGCCATGGGTTGGTACCCCACCGGAGGGGGCACTGGCTCCTCGCGCGACGGTCATCCGACCGGCCCCGTGGCTACGGTTCCCCCTCCTGTGACCCCAGGCACGGCTCGCCGCAGCGGGCCTCCGCCGCTCGGAGCGGCCCGAAGGGTCAGTCGACCCCCCGCGCCACCCCGCGATCGCGCCAACACGATTGTCCCCCCTGGGGGAGCGCCGGCCCCCCCCGTGGGGAGGCGAACGAAATCGACGGTGTTCGGAATCCCGCTCCCGGGTTCCGCCGGCTCGGTCACGACCCGCAGTGAGACGGATGCGGACGTCGACAGCGTCCCCGATCTTTCGTTGCCGGACGATCCAGATCAACGAACGTGGGGCGGGTACACCCCCGCGCCACCGGTGACTTCGCCCACGACGACTTCGGTCCGTCCCCCCCCCATTCCTGGTTTTGCCCATCCGGGTGTTCAGCACGGACCCCCGGCACCGCCGATCGGGACCCCCACGGACCTCGGCCCTCAGATGCCGACGGGCCCCATCTCGGTCGGGACGAGCTGGCAGGCGCCCGCGCATTTGACTAGCACGCCCTCCCCTCTCCGATCGCTCTCGATCGAAAGCAACCAACAAGCCACGGCGGGTGGAACCATTCAGCCGGGCCGATCGACCTCCCAACGCCTACGCGCGATCACGCCGAGAGCCCCCGATCTCCCCCCTGGGGCGTACCCGATCGTCGAACTCGCTTCACGCCCCACGGGGGCTGACTTCGCTTCAGGCCCCGCGGGGGCTGACTTCGCTTCACGCCCCACGGGGGCCGACTTCGCTTCACGCCCCACGGGGGCTGACTTCGCTTCACGCCCCACGGGGGCTGAAACGTACGGGCCCATGCTTCCGGCGAGCTGGCCGGATGATTCAGCGACCGTCGATCAACCGACGGGCGAGTTCAACTCGAGCCACCTCGCGAATCGAACGGCCACCGCCCCGAGCGGGTCGTTCAACCCCGACGCCACGATGCGTACGCCACCTCGCGATCTCGAGGCCGCCGTGGGTTTTACGGATCGTGGGCAGACGAGCCCGGACCTGGGGGACGGCCCATCGTCCTTCGACTTCGTGACTGGCGAGGCGCAGCACTCGGCCATGGCGGCACCGGCCGTCGTCGGACGATACGAGGTCCTGCTTCGCATCGCTCGCGGCGGCATGGGTACGGTGTACATGTGCCGGGTCACGGGCGAAGGCGGGTTTCGCCGGTTGTTCGCGCTCAAGGTCATTCGCGACCATCTGAGCCGCAACGACGAGTACGTCCGGATGCTCCTGCAGGAAGCTCGGATCGCGTCGCGACTGCACCATCCGAACGTCGTCGGCATCGTCGACATCGGCATGCTCTCGGGGCAGCACTACCTCGTGATGGATTACGTGGAGGGCTGCACGTTCTCCGAGTTGCTCAAGGTCCATCGCAAGAGCCGACCGCCTGAGCTCCTCATCCCCATCATCCTCGACGCGCTGACGGGCCTTCACGCTGCCCACACACTCACGGACGACGACGGCAGCCCGTTGACGCTCGTCCATTGTGACTTCTCGCCGCAAAACATGTTGGTGGGGATCAACGGGATCTGCATGATCTCGGACTTCGGGATCTCTCGCGCGGCGGATGCCTTGCACGAGTCTTCAGGGATCACGCGAGGAAAGCCAGGGTATCTCGCTCCGGAGCAGGCACTCGGTCAACGCATCGATCATCGCGCCGACATCTTCTCGGCCGGCGTCGTGCTCTGGAATGCTCTCACGGGCGAATCGTTGTTCGCCGCCGACTCGCCCGAAGAGACCCTCGAGCAAGTCCTGACCAAGCCAGTCCCACCCCCGAGCACGGTGGGGTTGCGACCCCCGGCATGCTTTGACGCCGTGTGTCTGCGGGCGCTCGAACGAGACCCCGAGGATCGCTTTCAATCCGCCCAAGAGATGTTGATCGAACTCCGTCGGATCGCGATCACCGAGGACTTGCTCGCGCCATCGGCCGACATCGCGGGTTGGGTCTCGCGCACGTTTGGCCATCAGCTCGAAATGCGACGACAAGCCGCCGGGATTTCGACGAAACTCGCCAAGTCACCCGGCGAACGCCCCGGTCGAGCGATCTCCGTCCCGGAGTTGGGGTTGGGTGATGAAGAATCGGCAACCCATGCGGTGAATCACGGGCGAGAAGATTCGGCGCCTCAGTCGGGGGCTTCCGGCACGCTCATGCTGCAAGACGAGGCGCCCGACCGCGACGTCACGTTCGAGCGACGCCGTCTGGCCTCCGTCGGAGCGGCAACGGCCATTGCGACGTTCGTCATCATCGCGGCGGCCTTCCGGCCGCATTGGTTCATCGGAGGGCAAGTCGACGTCGACGACGGCTACATCAGCAGCCCGGTCGTCGAACCCCCACCGCCCGTCAACGAGAAGACACTCCCACCGCTACCTCCAAAACAATCCGTGCCGGGCGATCCACCGTCTCCGGTGGGCGGAACCGACAGCGCGGTCCCAGGACCCGTTCTCGAACCGCCTCCATCTGCCCCTCCGCCGGAGACACCCATTCCTCAGGTGGACGTGCCTTCGACCCCTCCGGTCACTGCGCCCATCGCCGAGCCTACCCCCGTCGCCGAGCCCACCCCCGAACCTGCAAGCGAAGTTACGTCGACTCCGCGCCACCGTCCGCGCGCGACGTCTTCGGATGTGAAAGGCGCGAGTGTGGCTCCGGCTGCGAAGCCGCCCGAGACTGGACCCACGACGAGTGCGCCAGGAGACCAGGGCGGGACACCCTCGACGAGGGCGCTCCCAGATGTCATCGACGGCCCCCCGAGCGAGACGCGGGCACCGACGGGTCCAAGCGTTGCAGAGCCCCAGGGGGAGGCCGAATCCTCCTCGTCGGTACCGGCCGTTCGAAAAGTCGGCGGTGCGCCGAGCCCATTCCTCCCGCGCGCCCAGACCTCATCGAAACCACCCGGTTGACCCCTCCGGCCAAGGCAACCCGACCGGCCGCACACCGAGGTTGAGTCCTGACCCCGCAGGCTGTTCGCTTCGCGCTCGCGAAGTCGCCTTCGGGTCGGCGGTTTACCCCGATCCCTTCTGAAACAAGACCGCCGGAATTGTCCTCAGGATGATCTTGAGGTCGAGCCACAACGACCAGGTATCGATGTACTCGAGGTCGAGCTGCATCCATTCCTCGAAGTCGACCTGGTTCCTGCCCGACACCTGCCAGAGACCGGTCAATCCTGGCTTCACCGACAACCGTCGACGCTGCCAGGGTTCGTAGGCCTGGACTTCCGAAGGCAGCGGAGGACGAGGACCCACCAGGCTCATGTCCCCGAGCAAGATATTGAAGAACTGGGGGAGTTCATCGATGCTGGTTTTACGGATGAGCCGACCCACGCGGGTGATCCGTGGGTCCTGCTTCATTTTGAAGACCGGTCCGCCCATCTCGTTGAACTGCATCAGTTCCGATCGCTTCGCTTCCGCGTTCGGCACCATCGAACGAAACTTGTACATCGTGAACGTTCGACCGTTCCGACCGGCCCGGATCTGTGTGAAGAGGATCGGTCCAGGCGAGTCGAGGCGGATCGCGAGGGCGGCCACGATCATGATCGGCGCGGCCAAGAGCAAGCCAACGAGACCGCCGGAAACGTCGAGCATTCGCTTGAGCGCCAAACGGGCCTCGCCGGTGGGGGTTCGTCGCAAACCCAACATCGGCATGCCGAAACCCGTGACATTCGCGATCTCCATCTTCGTGCCGCGCCTCATTTGATGCGGCAGGCTCACGAGGACCGCTACACCTCGCTCGTCACAAGCCCGGATCGCATCACGAAAGGCCTCGGGCGGTTTTCCCGGCACGGCGAAAGCCACCTCGTCGATGGGTAAGGCATCCAGTAGGCCTTCCAAAGCGACGACGTGACCGAGCTGCGGCTGGGCTTCGGGAACCGCGTCCTCGCCCAACACACTGATGTAGCCGAGCAACTTGAGATGGATCGGAGATCGCTCTTGCAGGGCTGCTGCAAATTCGACGGCCGCAGAGCTGGTTCCGACGATGGCGACGCGATGCCCATCGTCGGTCCGCCTTCGCCACATGCGCGCGACTTCGACGAGGAGGACTCGAACCACCAATAAGAGCGCGAACTGAACGATGAGCAGCAGCAGTACGAACGTTCGCGGCAGCCAGAGTAATTTGGCTAGGAACGCGAGAAGGATGAAACCTCCGGCGCTCATCACAACGGCCCGAAGGTAACGTCCCGCGGTTCGAATCAGGCTCCCGCGGAGTTCTCCGGTCTTGCAATGGGAGAACGACAAAACCCAAAGCGGAATGAGCCCGAACAGCATCCAGGCGAGGGCCTCCACGTCCTGCATGGGACGGAGCCCACCCGAGGCCACCACCAGCGCAGCAACTTTCTGCCATAGAGGCCCCCAGGCCGGATCGACCTTGGCGAGGAACTCACGCAGGGTGAGAGCCAGGAAATAGGCCACAACACTGACGAGGGTGTCGCTTGCAACCAACACCTGTCGCACGAAGGTGGTTCGCCGTCGCCACATTATCCCCCCTCTTCTCAATCACGCGCGTTGGGGCGCGCCTAGCTTGACAGGTTTATCCAGTGGTGGAAAGACCCGCGCAATCTCTTCGCCGAAAACCCCTCTCTCCGCGTCTATCGCGCATTGGGGGTCCGGCGCGGCTGTGCTAACAAGGGAAGCACATGATCGATGCCAGTCGAACCGGTCGTACGGTGATTCCTGGCCATGAAACTGGCAACCAGCCGACCTCTAGTTCTGCTGGCTTGGAAAAGCTGTTGGAGGTCGTCGCGGACGATCCCAATCCTGGGGCTCCACCTGCGTTCCTGCTCATGACGAGTGGTGCCGAACCGGGTCGCCTCTATGCGCTCGACCACACCGAACTCGTCATCGGTCGCTCCAAGTATGCCGACATTCGCGTGAGCGAACGGGCGATCTCCCAACAACACGCCAAGATCGTTCGCAACCACGATCGCCATCGCCTGGTCGACCTCGGGTCCACGAACGGGACTTTCGTCAACGAACAACGAGTGGCCGAAACCACGCTGCAGTTCGGCGACATCATTCGGACCGGTCACACCGTTTTCACGTACATGTCCGCGACCGGAGGCTCCGAATTGTCGGAGAGCACCCTCGCCATGCCCGTGGGGGGTCGCGGTCGTATGGCGGGCCTTGCCGGAACCGCCCTCGTCCTCCCGCCACGGCCCGCCCACGGTCTCTCGATCCCGCAAATCTTGGAGGTTCCGCCCCCGCGCTCGCCGGACGACGACGGGATGGACATCCTCGGCTACGTCCTCATCGGCCTCGAGTTCTTGCGGCGCTACTGGTTGTCGATAGCGATTCTCACGTTGCTCGGCGCAGGGATGGGACCGGTCAGTTATCACTATTTCAAGCCGTCCCAAAACGCGATGTTCGAGGTCGAGCTGATGCCCGATGCCGCGGGTGCGCCGGTCCAAAATCGTCGTGGCGCCCCCGAGGTCTTCTTCCGCTCGGCTCAACAGAACTTCCTCCGACCCGCGCTCATTCGCGAGAGTTTGGTCGACATCGGTGAAGAAGAAGTCACCCCCACGCGCGTGCTCGGAGTTCAGAGCAAGCTCTCGCTGAAGAAGTACCCGAAGGAGCCGACGATCTATGTCGGTCAGTACGAAGCGGCCACCGCCGACGAGGCGATCCGATTCCTCCAAGCCCACCTGGCCCGTTACGTCGAGAGCGAGATCGACAAGACCCTGCACGTGATGACGCTCGAGGTCGAAACCGTCGAGGGCCAGCTCCGCGAAGCCGATGCCGAGCTCGACAAGACCCAGAAGGCGATCCTGGCCTTCAAAGAGCAGTACGGCGATCAACTTCCCGACCAAGCGACGCGGTTCTATGACGAGCGCGCCACCGTCAACACCGAGCTCGGCGATGCCGAGGGTGAGTTGGAGCGCGCCCGAACTGCACTCGCGGTGGCACGTGATCAGTTGCAGAGCGAGTCCCCGTGGATGGAGTCGCTGATCGCCGAAGCGCAGCCCTACGAAGACGAGATCAAGAACGTCAAGAAAGAGCTCGCCGCCAAGCGTGCGAGTGGCATGGCGGATCAACATCCCGAGGTCTTGGCGCTCAACGAGGAACTCAATCAGCTCCAACGCTTGAGCGGCGACGTCCTGCGCAAAGCGCCAACCGCCGGCACGCGACAACGCAACCCGGCCTACGAAGAACGACGCCGGGCCCTCGCGGATGCAGAAGCTGCAGTCACGGTCGCTCGATCCGAAGTCGCTCGCCTCACTCGCGAGCTTCGAGTGTCCGACGACTCCCTCACCGCGCTCCCCGAGATCGAACGGAAGTGGGAAGAGCTGACCCGATCGCTCGCCGCTCGCAAGAGCATTCGCGAGCAGCTGTTCGAGAAGGCGAACAACAGTCGCTATCAGTTGGGGCTCGAGCGAGCTTCGGCCTCGGGTCGCTACGACGTCATCACGCCACCTCACGTCGAGCAGAGTTCGCCCCTCATCATCGTCCTCATGCGCACCGCGATCGCTGCGTTCGCGGGCTTCATGTTCGGCATTGCCCTCGGTGCCTTCCGGGATCTGCGACGGATCATCTCCGCTCGGCTCTCGGCCATGCGTAGCCGCTAATCCACGCAGCCAAGGGGCCGCGCGGACTCGCTTGCTCTTTTGGGGGCCTCTCGCCCCCGTCGAGTCGGCCGCACTCGCGGGCTCGTGCGGCCGCGCCCTTCCTCGGCGCTGTCGCAGTCGCTTCGGCCCTCGGCCTTTACCTGAACGTTCCGAAGCCGTACGGAAGCGTTACGGTCCACCGCGACTCTTTCGATGTTGGCGCGATGTTGGCTTCGGGCCTGCACTCTCGCCGGGGGCCTACTCGACGACGATCACGTCTCCGTCGCGAAGCTTGAAGTCCGAACCCGGTTTGATCCCACCGACGAGGTCATCGTACCGAAAGCGAATGCGGAGCATTTCGGGCTGGCTTCGCAAGACATAGATGCGGTTCGTCGCAGCAAACTCCGTGAGACCGCCAGCCAGCGCTAGGGCTGGGAGTAGCCGTTCACCGACCGTGATCTCGAACCTGCCGGGAGTACGAACCTCACCCACCACAGATACGATCGGCGTTCGTGGGGTCACGATCGACACGCGGACTTTGGGGTCGACGATGATGTTCACGAGCTGTTGCTCGATCTTCTTCGAGACCTCGGTGATCGTGATGCCCTCGACCTCGACCCGGCCCAAGAGAGGCAACACGATCGAGCCGTCGGCGTTGATCGTGTAGGTCACGCCCGACTTCAGCTCCTCCCAGTTCGGGACCTGCACCTGAATCTGATCACCCGTCCGTAGCGGGGCGTTCTCGAGCGCAATGTCCTGCAGGTTTACGTCTTCGATCCATTGGAATGGATGCTTTGGGGCGCACCCCATCGCGATGAAGGCCAAGGCCGCGAGCCCGTACGTCAGCCGCACGCGTTTGTGCACGGCGTGCATGATCGGGCCGAGCCTGGGCCGAAGGCAAGTCTCGCGGCTTTCCTCGCGGCTCCTTTTCGGCACTGCGCCTGGTTTTCCGAAGAAGCCGGCACTACTCTAGATTCAGAGGGTATGTCAGGTTCACCGGAAGGACCGAAGCGATCGGAACGACGGCAGTTTCCGCGCTTGAAAGCGCCGATCTACTGCCGACCTGCCCACCGTCGGCTTCCGCGTCGCGAAGTCGTGAACGTCGGCCTCGGCGGGATGCGGGTCTACTGCGACGAGTGGATCCGACTGGGGACCCGGCTCGAGGTCGAGATGTTCTTCCCCGGCGGAGACAGTCTGACCTGCGTGACGGAAGTCATGTGGATCAAGGAGATTCCGAACGGAGACCCCGCTGCGTTCGATGTGGGCCTCTCCTTTTTGCAGATCCCCGCAGGGGGTATCGAGCGGATCGCCGAAGTCCTCGAGACGTCGGGGGTCCCCGACCCCGACGACGACTGAACCTAACCCCCGCGGAGGACGCGATCGAGGACGCGGGTAAGGTTGTCCTGCCAAGGCGGCATCGGGCCAACGAGGGCCTCGGTTCGCTCGAGGTCGAGGACGCTGTAAGCCGGGCGCTTGGCGGGTCGCGGAAAGTCAGCCGTCGTACACGGGCGTACGACACAACGCGGATTGACGCGTTCGACGATCGTGCGAGCGAACTCATACCACGTACATTCGCCACCGTCGGTGACGTGGAACGTGCCCGTCGCTCCATTCTGCATCAGCGCAAGGGAGGTGGCGGCGAGGTGCTCGGAGCTCGTCGGGCGGCCGCGCTGATCATCGACGACTTGGATCGATTCCCGTTCGGACCCCAACCGGACCATGGTCAAGACGAAGTTCTTGGCCCACGGGGCATACAACCAGCTCGTACGAACGATGAGGTGAGCGCCTCCGCACGCACGGATTTGTTCCTCGCCGACAGCCTTGCTGCGCCCATATGCATTGAGCGGCGCAAGCGGTTCGTCGACCCCGTAGGGGTTCAGGGCTTGTCCCGAGAACACGTAGTCCGTGCTGTAATGGAGCAGCGAGGTGCCCGACGACGCGCACGCGCGAGCCAGGGCACCCACCCCATCGCCGTTGACTGCGGTCGCGGCTGCCTCGGATTGTTCCGCTCCGTCGACGTCGGTCCACCCCGAGCAGTTCACGACCCAGCCGAACCGCGACACATCGAGCTCGTCGATCGAGCTCGATCGGGTGAGATCGAAGGCGGGGAACGACACGGCCTCGTGGTCGATCCCTCGCTCCGACAACAAGGCGACCCACGCTCGCCCGAGCATGCCGTCCGGGGAAATCACCAGGATCCGTGCGAGATCGGCATCCATCAACGGGCTCCTAGGAATGGGGGTAGGCGCTCGGGCGGGATCTCCCGCAGTGGGGGGTACTCCGCGTCTTTCGTCGACAGGACGGGAGCGGCGATCGGCCAAGCGATCCCGATCTCGGGGTCGTTCCAGCGAACCCCGAGTTCAGCCTCCCGGTGGTAGGGCGCGGTGCACTTGTAGGCGAACCAGGCGACCTCACTCGTGACGCAAAAACCATGGGCAAAACCCGGCGGGATGTAGAGCTGATGATGGTTCTCACCCGATAACATCGCCGAAGCCCACTGCCCGAACGTGGGCGATCCCCACCGTACGTCCACGGCAACATCGAAGACTTCGCCAACGACGACGGACACGAGCTTGCCCTGACCGGTGGGGTGTTGAAGATGGAGACCACGGAGAACGCCGCGCGCCGACTTCGAAAGGTTGTCCTGCACGAACGGCAGAGCGACTCCGGCTTCGGCGTATCGCGTTTGCGAATAGGTCTCGGTGAAAAATCCCCGCTCGTCGCCAAACACTTTGGGTTCGATGAGCAGGACGTCCGGTACGCGCAGTGGTTTGACGTTCATGTCCACCCCTCCGCGGCGAGCCGCAGCAAATACTTCCCGTAGTCGGTCTTGCCGAGCGCGCTGCCGAGCACGTGCAGTTCGTTCGCGTCGATCCACCCGTGACGGAACGCGATCTCCTCGGGACACGCGATCTGGAGCCCCTGACGTTGCTCGATGGTCTGAATGAAGTTGGCGGCCTGCAGCAACGCATCGGGGTTCCCGGTGTCGAGCCAGGCGAATCCTCGCCCCAACCGTTCGACATGCAGGGTCTGCTCTTCGAGGTAGATCCGATTGAGATCGGTGATCTCGAGCTCGCCCCGAGCCGAAGGTTTGAGCGACGCGGCGATGTCACAGACGCGCTCGTCGTAGAAGTAGAGGCCGGTGACCGCCCAGTTGGATCGAGGCTCCACCGGTTTTTCCTCGATGCTCAAGCACACGCCATTCGCATCGATTTCGGCCACCCCGTAGTCGCCTGGGTTTTTCACCCAGTAGCCGAACACCGTGGCGCCGCGCGGTCTCAAAGTCGCCTGACGGAGGTAATCGGGAAGCTTGGCACCGTAGAAGATGTTGTCCCCGAGGACGAGGCCACACGGTTTCGAGTCGGCGAAGGTTCGACCGATGATGAACGCCTGCGCGAGGCCATCGGGGCTTGGCTGCACCGCCCATCGAATGTCCATACCCCACGTCGCACCATCGCCGAGCAAGCGCTGAAACGCCTCTTGCTCGTGCGGCGTCGTGATGACCAGCACCTCGCGGATCCCCGCGAGCATCAACGTGCTGAGCGGGTAGTAGATCATCGGCTTGTCGTAAACCGCCATCAGTTGCTTGCTCACGCCGCGCGTGAGCGGATGCAGCCGAGTTCCGGACCCGCCCGCAAGGATGATACCGCGCTCGATCATGTCACCTCGTCCTGCATGCGTTGCCCATAGTTCTGCTGAATCCAGTTGCGATACTCGCCGGTGCGAACGGACTCGATCCATGCCGTGTTCGTGAGGTACCAACGAATCGTCTTCCGTAAGCCCGTGTCGAAGGTCTCCGAAGGCTCCCAGCCGAGATCTTCGCGGATCCGCGTGGCGTCGATCGCATAGCGCAGGTCATGTCCAGGCCGGTCTTTGACGTACGTGACGAGGGATTCGAACAGCGACGGATCCCGCCCGGTCTCCTCGGCGACGATGCGACAAATCGACTTCACGACATCGATGTTGCGGACCTCGTTGTTGCCACCGATATTGTAGGTCTGACCGATCTGCCCCCGTTCGATCACCGTCCAAATCGCTTCGCAATGGTCGTCCACGTATAGCCAGTCGCGCACATTGAGCCCCTCGCCATAGACGGGCAACGGTTTGCCCTCGATGGCGTTCAGAGTCATGAGCGGGATGAGTTTTTCGGGAAACTGCTTCGGACCGTAGTTGTTCGAACAGTTCGTGATTTTGACCGGCAGTTTGAACGTGCGGTGGTAAGCGCGGACGAGATGATCGGACGCGGCCTTCGATGCCGAGTACGGGCTCGAGGGATCGTACCGCGTCGCTTCGGTGAAGCGGCCCGTGTCGCCGAGCGAGCCATACACTTCGTCGGTGCTGACGTGATGGAGCAGCCCCTGCCCATTCTTCCAACACGCCCGAGCGGCTTCGAGCAGGTTGAACGTGCCGACGATATTGCTTTCGATGAACGCCGCGGGTCCGGAAATACTGCGATCGACGTGGCTTTCCGCAGCGAAGTGGACGACCAGGTCGGGTCGCGTACGTTCGAACAAAGTCTGCACCGCGATGCGATCGGCCAGGTCGACGCGCTCGAACGCGTAATTGGGCCGGCTATCGATCTCAGCCAGACTGCCGAGGTTGGCCGCGTACGTCAGTTTGTCGACGTTGATGAACTCGTGCTCAGGATGCCGCGGAACGAGCAGGTTCAGAAAGTTGGCGCCGATGAAGCCTGCGCCCCCCGTGACAATGATTCGCATGGTCTTGCCGTCCGCCCGGAGTGAGCGCTCGGGCGGTATCTAATCGGAGCCTACGCCGATGCGCAACCGACCCCGATCGAGAAACGCCCTGCGAACAATTGCAGACCTGTGCGAAAAGCCGACAGTGTTCAGACGGAGCTCCACGTGGCGCCGATAGGCGAGCGTTTCGGGTATGTGAAGGCGGCCCTTCATCCCCGCAGGGGCGTGAAGCTTCGCCGTAGCGAGGGGCCTTTGCGAAAGGCCCCTGAAAGATCGATCCTACTCGCGGCTCGAGTTCGCAAGCGACGATCGATCCGACGTGGGGCTCGTCGGAACCGCGGTTGCGTTTACGCCGCCGGAAGCAGGGGAATCCCGTCGAGTATTGAGGAACTCGGTCGCTTCGACATCACCGGGACGGACCTTGAGCAGCTCGGCGTAGTGCATCCCGGCTTTCTCGTCCTCCCCTCGCCGTTTTGCAGCCCGCGCCGCGCCGCGCCGCGCCGCCTCGAGTGCGGGCGACCGATCGAGCGCCCGCTGGAAGTAGTTGCCCGCCTTCGCGGCTTGACCTTTGCGCATATGCGCGTCGCCGAGACACATGAGCACGTCGAGATCGTGGGGGCGCCGTTTGAGGGCTTCGAGCAACATCGTCATGCCCTCATCCACGCCACCTCGCTCGACCTTGGTGCATCCCTTGTTCACCAGCGCATCGGTCGAGAGGGCTTCGAGTGCCTGCGCTTCGGGTTCGCCCGTCGGCTCGCCTCTCCTACGGTCGGGTCCGCGGCGGTCCGCAGTCGACCCCGCAGGTGCGTGGGACAAGCCTTGCGCGAGCATGAGCGAAGGTGGTGCAGGGGGGATCGAAAGCACGGCGTCCGGGCGAGCACGTGAGTCGGCACGCATCGAAGCGACCATCGGAGTCGCCGAACCCGGAACCTTGGCTTCGCCCAACAACGAAGCCTGCATGCGACGAGCAGCGTCGTGATCGGGCTGTTGACGGAGAAACGCCTCGACCACATCCAAGGCGGCCTCGCGGTTGCCTTCGCGGTGAAGCGCGAGCACCAAGGCCAACGTTTCGAGGGCCGACGGCTGTCGTCGATGCTGCAGACGCGTCACGATCCCCGTCGGAACCGACGACGACGGATCCTGCCAAAGCACCGCACTGTCCGCGACCAACGCGAGATCCAAGCGCCCCTCCTCGAGCACTTCCCCCTCGACCACCACCCGATGACCTTGTGCGAGGGCCACGAGATCGGCGGTCCACTTCGCCTGCGGAACGCGAGCCGTCCGGGTGTCATCGAGGAGCTTGGCGGCGAACTCGGCATCGCCACGTCCCGCCTCACCCCGATCCGCCGAGGGATCGACCGGGATGAGGGCGGCCGCGATCTGCTCGACGATCGAACGCGTCGCGAGGACCTCGACCTGCGCGAGCTGGAGTCGCATCGCGTCCTTGGCATCGAGTTCGCCTTGCTTCAAACGAGTTGCGAGCGCGGAGACGGCATCGTCGAACCCATCGGCTTTGACGATCGCGGCGTAGGCCACCTGGAGCTCCGGCAGTGGACGATCGCTCGCCGCCACGGATTGGATGCCGAGGACCCGTGCCCGCAACGACGGCACGGTGGACACCACCACCACCGCACCCAAGAGCCCGACCGCAACGACGGCGGGCCACCGCCAAGACGGTCGCGGGGTCAACGTCAGCGGGAGTGACGGGTCACTCGCCCGTCCGATCCCTCCGCGATCGGATGCTGCTCCGGCGGAGTCGACCGGAATATGGGACAGCTCTTCGGGGGTGGGCCGGAGCGCGAGCGCAACCTCGCGGGACGTGTGAACCATCCCACGCCCGGGGTTCGAAGGAGTTTCGTCGGGGATCTCCGCGAGACTCGGAGGAGGCCATCGAGGCTCACTCCGAGCCACGTCGGACCCCCTCGACACGTCGCGGGGGGCCGCTAGGACGGATTCCGGATCGGGCAACAGCGTATCGGCAAGTACAAACGCGTCTGGGAAACGCACCGTCGCGATCGGCTTGCGAAGGGGTTCGACAACCCCGGGAAAGTTCCCAAACCCCGAGAACGCATCCGCGAACTCGGGTAGCTCGCCCAACTTCACCCAATGGTAGCCCGTGCGAGAAAGTTGATCGCTCGGGTGCAAACGACCTTCACGGATCCAGACGCGAAGGTTTTTGAAATCGTGAGTGCGGAAGAGTGCACCGTCGATGGTCTTCACCCGCCAGGTCGACGTCCCGTCGGCCCAGAACAAATGACTGCACACCGCACACCGAACCCGCACACCGGAGGCATCGGAGGACGCTTCATCCAGCTCGAACTGGGTTTGGCATTTGGAGCAGTGGACCAGCAAACGTAAAGCGCTCCGGCGGTTGACGTTAGCACAGCGCGACGCGAGACCTACATTTTTGCGACCTGGATCTCGCGCCTATCCCGCGACCGGATCTCGCCCAAGCGGTGCCAAGAGGGCTCCACGCCCCCGTTGAGCGGATGGCCGTCACGGCCAGGAAACCCAACCGATGACGCCCCCCGTCAAAGCAATGATCGCCGCAAGTGTAAGCCAGACCGTAAAGATCCGCATTGTCCAAGGCACCCGATGAACGGCCTCGAGTCCGGCTTCAGCCCGGCAAACCGGGCACGAGACCGGCTCCCCCGCCGGTTCCCAACGATGATGACAGCGGGCGCACGTCAACTCCACGCCGATCGGCCGTACCCCTGGGCATCACCCGGTGTCAAGCTCCGGCCGTGCTCGCGTTCCAGACTGCGTTCATCGAGCTGCTCGTCCGGTTCGAGGTCATTCGCTTCGGCTCGTTCACGTTGAAATCCGGTCGAACGTCGCCGTACTTCATCAATGCCGGTCAACTGCGCACGGGACAAGCGATCGCAGGATTGGGTCAGGCGTTTGCCGCCAACCTTCGGCACCACGCCGTGCCCTGCGACATGGTCTTTGGACCCGCCTACAAAGGGATCCCCTTGGCCGTCGCGACGGCATGGGCGGCCAGCGAGCCCGATCGCGATGTCGGCTTTGGCTTCGACCGCAAAGAAGCAAAAGCGCACGGCGAAGGCGGGGTGCTCATCGGGACCCAGCCGGCCGACGGGATGCGCATCGTCGTGGTCGACGACGTCATCACGTCGGGACGTTCGATCCGCGAGGCGATCGACCTGCTGCGACGTGCCGCCCGCGTCGACATCACCGGCGTGATCGTGGCGATCGACCGCCAAGAACGAGGCCACGGCGAGCGCTCGACCCTTGCCGAACTCCGCGATGAAGTCGGCGTCGAAGTCTACCCGGTCGCGACCATTCGCGACGTCGTGGAGACGCTCCAGGGTACCGAGCTAGGCGCTCGCGTCGGGCTCGACGCGGAGCGGACGCGTGCCATCCACGCCTACCTCGAAGCCCACGGCGGCACGGTCTAGTCCCCCAAGTCGGAAGTTCGTTCCGTGATAGGCGCGGGGCTGCGGCCCGAGGGCGAGGCGCGAGGCTGTATCGGGCATACTGCGAGCGCCGAGTAACAACGCCATCGGACTGCAGAACCGTGCATGGCACGGAACGAACTTCCGACTTGAGGCTCTAGAGCCGCGATGGGTTCAACACGGCTCGAACGCCGTTGGCCAAGAGTCCGAGGCCGTGGCCAACGAGCGGACGTCGTCCTTCGTCGGCTTGAGCGATCCAGTCCGGGTGATTCTCCGGATAGAGGTACGCCTCGGGATGGGGCATCAACCCGAAGACTCGCCCGGTGACATCACACAATCCGGCAACGCCGTGCGGTGAACCGTTCGGATTGGCCGGCCAAGACTCGGTGGGAGAGCCCTCGGCATCGACGTAAAAGAGCGGTACGCGGTGCCCTGCGAGCACTTCCGTCGCAATGCCGGGCGCGAACACGACCTTACCTTCACCGTGGCGGCTCGGGAATTCCAGGATCGTACCCGTCGTGCCCCGGGTGAAGACACACGGACTCTGCGGATCGCAACGCAGCTTGACCCAAGCATCGTAGTAACCGGGCCGATCGTTGTGCATCAGTGAACCTTGCGGTTGCCCGAGCGACGCACCAGCAGAGCGACCGATCGCCGGAACCAAGCCGAGCTTCATGATGGTTTGAAACCCGTTGCAGATCCCGAGCACGAGCCCGCCGTCATCCACGAAGGTTCGCAACACGTCGCCCCAACGATCGCGCACGCGATTGGCGAACACGCGACCCGACCCGATGTGATCGCCAAACGAGAATCCGCCGGGAAAGACGACGATGTGGATTCCATCGAGCCCCGCAGCACCCGCCTCCACGACGTCGGCGAAGTGGCGAACTCGAGGGCGTGCTCCTGTCAGGGCGAACCCCGCGGCACTTTCGGCCTCGCAATTGAGACCGTAGCCCGCGAGCACCAGCACTCCGACTTCCCCGGCACCTTCGATGGGGACCCGGTCGTCCACCCAGGGCGGCGAGAACTGGACGGGATCCCGATCCCGCGAGGAATCGTCGAACGGATGAGATCGCGGAGGAAGCATGCGAACGGCTCGAGTGTAGAATCCAGGACGCCGCCTCACAACCGGACGTGCCGTTGCGATGAACCTCCACGACTTCACCCTCAACACCCTCGCCGGCGAGCCACGATCGCTCACGGCGTACGCTGGAAAGACCCTCCTCCTCGTCAACGTGGCCTCCCGATGCGGCCTCACGCCGCAATACGGCAAGTTGGTCGAGCTGCGAGCCGCCCAAGCCGACCAGGGGTTCGAGGTCCTCGGATTCCCGTGCAATCAGTTCGGCTCGCAGGAGCCCGGCACTCCCGAACAGATCCAAACCTTTTGTAGCACCACCTACGGGGTCGATTTTCCGTTGTTCGAGAAGATCGATGTCAACGGACCGCATCGCTCCCCGCTCTACGCCTGGTTGACGGCTCAACCCACCCGGCCCGATGGCCCGGGTGACATCGCTTGGAACTTTGCGAAATTCGTGGTCGACGGTCGCGGTGACGTCGTGGCTCGGTTTCGGCCGACCACGGCTCCCGATGCACCCGAGGTGCTCGCCGCGATCGAACACGCTCAGACCCGGGGCTAGAGCACCGATCAGTTTGAATCGTGCCCGAGAACAGCGTTCCCGGCCCTTCTGGTTTTGTTCCGAGGCACTCGCAGTGTGCCCGACACAGCTTCGGCCTCGTGCCTCGCCAGAGAGGGCCGCTAACACTGTCCTCGGGCACGATT
>Ga0315912_10000332_pt1 | contig 95725 bp, 63 predicted proteins | sample VfabasoilMG_FD_204469 | JGI IMG/M metagenome (GOLD analysis project Ga0315912, IMG submission 204469) | Garden soil microbial communities collected in Santa Monica, California, United States - V. faba soil | ecosystem: Environmental > Terrestrial > Soil > Garden | place: USA: California... | reverse complement strand
CTGCATCCACCCTGCGATCCATTACGCCAGCTACAATCTAGATCGAAAGCACCTCCTGATCCGCTGGCGTAACGAAGTGCGTTCTGCGTAGCGTGCTAAATTCGACCGACCTTATTTTGATGCGTAATTTACCTGCTCCTACATTTTTCCAACAACCTCTTCTGCAACCCCAAACGACAGCGTCATTCCCGCGCCGCCGAGACCGTTGACAATGGTGACCCCTGGTTCTGGTTCGGTGATAAGATTAAGTTGTCCACTTACTTTCGGATAGATGCCATGCCAGCGCTCGGTAATTTGCAAGTTTCCGAGGTCGGCGAATGAGCTCAGGTACTTTAATATAATCTTATTCACTTCCTCGGAATCGAAAGGCTCCGGTGTTTTATCGTAGTGGTGTGAATCGCCGATGATAAATTCACCGAGACTGTTTTGAGCCAATAACACATGTATACCATGTGCTTTGTAGTCAGTCGACTCGTCGTCGTATCGCGCGTTAAGTAAAGAAAGCGAGGGACAACGCGTGAACGCAGCATAATGACGCAAGGTTAACCCCGCGCACAACGTGGGCCCAAGCTTAATCGGCCTATCGCTGATCGCCTTCATCATCTGAAGCTTGCATTTGGTCAAATGATGCTGATCAAACACTTCCGGATAGAGTGTTTCAAAATCAGCGCCGCTGCAGATGAATACTTTGTCAACTCTCCAACTCTCGCGGTTTGATTTGATGAGAGGTAGTGAAACTTCTTTTACCGTTTGGCCAAATCGCAAGATCAGTCCATACTTCTCCTCGAGCCACAACGGAATCCTTCGAATCGCTTCACGCGCATAAACAGTTCCTTCTGTTTCACTCCATAAACCGCCCTTGAGATTTTCGCTCTTCACGGCGCCGGATTTTTTAACTACGTCCTTTCCAGAAAGTAACGCGCACCGATAACCCGCGTCGCGATACAAATCGACGAACTCCTGGAGCACTTGCCATTCATCATCATGATAGGCCAGGTGCAAAGAGCCATTCGAATTGATCCAAAAGCCTGCCTGGTCCGCTACTTCGGTCCAATGTTGCCTGGCCCGCGTCGCCCAATGCAATCCGGGCCCGGGTTCTTGCCCGATGGGCCACAGCAATCCAAAATTGCGAACGGAAGCGCCGACAGCAAAGTGCTCGCGTTCAAACAACACAACTCTATAACCTTTACGAAGAGCCATGTAGGCGTGAGCAAGCCCAACGATTCCGGCGCCCACTACAGCGATGTCTGCTGAACGATCCATTTCATTTTTTACCTGAAGATTGAACATTGAAGTTAGTCGAACACTACCAGAAAGTTATCGTTTCATGAAGGGTTGCAGGTTAAATTTTTTAAAGCGACTTTAGGCTCAAACTCACGGAAGCCAACCTAAACACCGGATCGGGAATGTGGTCGAATTTTCATGCTCATAGCAATTACTGCGATGGAAAAAGCGAACTGACCGATTATGTTCGCACGGCGCGTGAGAATGAAGTCTTCAGTTTGGGGTTCTCATCCCATGCGCCCCTGCCCTTTTCCAATCCCTGGTGCATGAAGCCCGGTGTGCTGGACAACTACATTGACTTAATCCACTTATTGAAGATAAATTCTCCCATGGAGATTTATTCAGGGCTGGAAGTCGATTTCATTCCAGGCCTTACGGGGCCGAAAAAATTCTCAAATCAACTGGACTACACCATCGGTTCCATTCACTTTGTTGACGAATTGCCGGATGGCACACGCTGGGAAATTGATGGGACACATGCTTTCTTTATAGAAGGGTATGAAAAGATTTTCAAGAAACAGATCCGCCATGTTCTTGCCCGCTACTTTGAACTGACGCGCGAAATGCTGATGAGCTCCTGTCCCACCATCCTTGGCCACCTCGACAAAATAAAAATTCAAAATAGGGACGATTCGTTTTTCGACGAGAACGACAGTTGGTATCAGCAAGAAGTCAGGCAAACGATTGACGTGTGCGCTTCGGTAGGTGCGATCATAGAAGTTAATACGCGTGGGCTTTATCAAAAGAAAAGCAGAACACCCTATCCAAGTCCATGGGCGCTCGATTACATACGCCAGCAGAATATCCCCATTACCTTGAGCTCGGATGCACATCATGCCGACGATATCGTAAACCAGTTTCCGGAAACCGCAGCGATCCTGAAGACGATCGGATTTAAATCGATCACCATCCTGCACGAAGGAAAGTGGAAACCTTTTTCTTTCAACGAGAATGGAATCATCCTCCCCTAAACACCAAATCACACGATGGCTGGGCGATACCAATGGCTTCGCCTTCACCCTTTATACAGCGCTCTCGGCATTTTGTCTTTACACATGCGTCTACGCTTTTCGCAAAACTTTTGCTGCGGCGACGTTCGAAGGCCATAGTTATGCAGGCGTAGACTACAAGTCGTGGTTGGTGATTTCGCAGATCATGGGTTACGGTCTTTCGAAGTTTATCGGTATCAAGGTGATATCGGAATTAAAAGCACATGCGCGATCCGTCGGAATTATCCTGATGGTGAGCATGGCGGCCTTGTCATGGCTTCTGTTCGCCACGGTTCCTGCTCCATATAATATAGTGTTCCTTTTCACCAATGGCCTCCCATTGGGGATGGTGTGGGGAATGATCTTCGGGTTCCTCGAAGGCAGAGGGATGACTGAAGTTTTGGGTGCAACACTTTCGGTAAGCTTCATTTTTTCTTCCGGTTTATGTCGAACCACAGGCGCTTACCTCATCCGCGACTGGGGTGTTTCAGAATATTGGATGCCATTGGCAGCCTGCGGCGTTTTTGTGATGCCGTTGCTCCTGTTCCTCTATCTACTCGACAAAGTACCACCACCAACCGGTAAGGACGAAGCACTGCGAACCCGGCGACAGCCGATGAATGCGACCGCGCGAAGAAAATTCATTGCAACCTTCCTTCCAGGTATTATACTTTTTGTTTTGTGTTACGTACTCCTGACTATTTACCGCGATTTCCGCGACAACTTTTCAGCTGAGGTGTGGGAGACATTGGGCTTTGGAAACTCTCCTGATATTTTCACTACCACCGAAGTGCCCGTTTCATTATCAGTATTGATTATCATGGGCAGCCTCATGCTCATCAAAAGCAACAAAACTGCTTTGATGTTCAATCATGTCATTATCGGCGGCGGCATGGTATTGATTGGGATCAGCACCTATCTGTTCGAACAACATGCTATCAGTCCGGTGACCTGGATGATCCTCATCGGGCTCGGACTCTACATGGGGTATGTTCCGTTCAACAGCATTTTCTTCGACAGGCTCATCGCTACGTTCCACTATGTGGGCACCGTGGGATTCATCATGTACGTGGCCGATTCCGCCGGATATCTCGGCAGCGTGAGCGTTGTACTGTTCAAGGAATTTGGATACCGTAACCTGAGCTGGCTCAATGTCTTCATCACGTCCGGGTACATTGTGTCCATCGCCGGCGCGACTTTAATCGCCGGTTCCATGCTGTATTTTCACGTCCGCTACAAGCAGTGGAAGACCACGCAAAATTGACTCAGCGTTTTGCCAACAAATCTTCCGCCTCAAGCGTGTTGAAGAATTGGATAATCCGGATAGCGTCAGCGGAAAGATTGGGATCCATGCGCTTACAACTTACAGTGGACGAAAAAGCCGCTCCTGCCTTCATCACCAACAACGGATAAACTTTCGTTCTGAAGGACTGAATTGGAAATATCTGGCCGTCGCATTGGACAAAGTAGTTGTAATCGTGGGCGTCAGACAAATTCTTCTCGGGTGTTCCTTTTAGTTTTCGCAGCACGCTCACATCTCCAGGCACCACGATTTCGTATAAGCTGGCTGACCTTACGTGCAGCGCATCGTCGTTCACCGAAACAAATTTCCGGTTCAAGTTAGCCTGTACATCATAGTATAGAACGGACCTGATCTTGTGCGCCGGAAAAACATCAACACGGTTTCCGTTTTGGAACAGCACGATATCATAACGTTCATCGACGGAAAGTTGGCCCACTTTTACTTCAAGTGATTGCAGCACGATTGATCCTTCTTTCCATTCCGGAGCAGCGACAAGTTTACTTGCAGTAAACAAACAGAGTACGATGAGCAAGCGTTTCACGTCATGTTAATTTAGTTAACATGAAGATAACACATCCTTAATGCTCTGTCAATGAATTTTTAATTTTGGAGCTACGCAGTTTCCTTCGATTCAACTTGTGGCTGTAAGATATGCAGCACGTCTGTTACCTTATCAATCAAATGCGTGTGCATCTCCAATTGTAGCATGTCTCTGGTAAATGCGCCATCGGTCACACCGATCACAAGTCCGCATCCTGCGGACGTTCCCTCCTTCAGATCAGATGCAGTATCGCCAACCTTTGCAACATGAGAAGGGCTCGTTACTTCGGTAAGCTCCATTGCCTTGAAAATCATATCCGGGTAAGGTCGGCCTCGTTTTACTTCGTCGCTCGTAATGCTGGCATCGATCAATCCATCGCGTTGCCAACCTAGTCGTTCGAGCAAAGCATTCGTGATCGGGCGATCGAAACCGGTATCGACAACTACTTTAAGATTCCGCTCCTTCAACTTCCGGAACAACGTGCTAACGCCATCCTTTTCTCCCACTGAATTATCGGTTCGATAAAACTCGATCATGTCGCTGACGAACACTTTGTGAATTTCGTCGATCCATTCGTCTGTAACGGGTCGGTCGGCGTCAAGGCGTTCGCTGAGCAACTGACGGATCGCTACCGGTTTGGGGATTCCCATGACCGCGTTGGCATCCTCCAGGGAAATGTCAACATCGTATTTCGCCAATGTATCCTTCAGCACGCGATGAACATCACGATTATCCTTCACGGTTGTTCCCGCAAGGTCAAATACTATCAGCTCGATGGTTTTCATTTTTTTTAAGCAAGATACGACGACAGACTAAAACAACTTTTACAGTTCTATCGATTTCAACATTAGACTTTTTAAAATTAACACGTTCATAATATCGATCCCTTATTTTTGATATGTCAATACCGCACCACCTGTATGAGAACAATTGAACGAAACCTTCGCGAGGTATTTTCCCTGTATGAGCAATTCGGATCCGCCGACTACATTGGCGAACCCGTCTCTCAACTGGAGCATATGTCGCAATCGGCCCAACTTGCAATCAAAGAAGGGTTTGATGATGAAGTAATATTAGCAGCCTTCTTCCATGACATCGGTCACATTTGCGTGATGGCCACCCAGCACAATTCAATGCGTGGATTTGGAATTAAGAGTCACGAACGAATCGGTGCGGACTACCTGCGCCAAAAAGGATTTCCCGACCGCGTTGCCCAATTAGTCGAAAACCATGTGCAAGCCAAGCGTTATCTCACGTATAAATACCCTGACTATTACAATTGCCTCAGCGAGGCCAGCAAAGCAACACTCGAAATTCAGGGCGGAAAGATGAATACCGAAGAGGCTCGGTTGTTTGAAAACGATCCGTTGTTTGAAGTCAGCCTGCAAATGAGGAAGTGGGACGAACAGGCCAAAGAAATGCACAAGCCAATTATTGACTTTAAGATTCTCAAAGACAAAGCCCGGCAGGTGTTGACAGCTTCCAGTTTGGTGAGGCTGTAGCGCTCTATATATATGAGCGCGCCGCTTTGACCTACGAATCGCGGGAAACCTGTAAATTACATCATGGTCAAGGCGGTTTACGAAAACGAATTTGTAATCTGTGAATTAGACGACTCCCTGCCCGTCCTGCGCCATCGATGGAAAACATCTCCACCGGACAAGGAATTTCAAAACAACCTGCTCCGCATTCTGAACGAATACAAAAATCTAAAAAAGGCATATCCATCGATAGCGTGGCTGGCGGATACAACACTGCTGGGCGAGCTTGACGAAGACACGGAACACTGGCTCGTGAAAGTGTGGGAAGGTTTGCTGTTCGACAACACCGTGGTGAAGATTCACGCCGTCATTTTAGGCAGCAGTATTTTTGCAGACTACCCGATGGAAAAATTCAAGCACGACGCGGAGCTAAAATTCGAAAAGTTTGATGTACATCTCGGCGTATTCTCCAATGAACGAGAAGCTTACAAGTGGATCCACGAACAGCAACTGCTCCTTCTTTAACAAAGAGCGCTAAAATACTTTTATTGTTACAACAACTACCCATGAAGCAACAAACTTCTTGTTGTAACAATTATAGACTCCCTGAAAATAGCTGTTGGATAATTTTGATCTCACTTAAAAAAAATTGAATTTCATTTCTGGAGCCCATCATAACTATGGCTGTGCACATAGCGTGATGGGCTTTGTAATTCTAGTGGATTGCCTTGAATGTTCGTGAGGTAAGAAATGCAGCCACAACTTTCCCATCACAAAATATTTTTAGTCGGTAGCAATAAACTAAACGTTCTGTTCTATGGCATCCTTTTATGTTGACTTTCACTGCCACCCGGCGTTGAAGCCTTATGGCAAAAGCTTTAATGGCAATCCGGTCGGCGTACACAGCAACAATGCGCGCGATGATTCGAGTGCATGGCATTACGACGCTCCCAATCTTTTCGATCGCGGACTCCAGATGCTGGCGGGTATTTCAAGATTCACGCAGTCCGACTTTTCAACGCTCTCCTTTGGAGATGTACGACTGGTTTGCGCCTCACTCTACCCGATCGAAAAAGGATTTTTCAACAACCGGCTTGGAACCGGAACGATCAGCGATGTCGTTGACGAATTCATCACTGGCGTTGGCCGCGCCCGCGTCAACTACATTCAGGATATCCGCAACTATTTTGAAGACCTTGTTCGCGAGTATCATTATTATACCACACTTCACAACACGCCCATCCAAACTTTTTCAGGAACCTTCAAATACATGCTGGTAAAAAACTTCGACGAGATGCAACGCATCCTGGCGGAAGATCCGATGAAAGACAGCATTGTATTTGTAATCATCTCCATCGAAGGCCTGCATGTACTGAACGAAAATGTGAGCGGCCCGATCGATGAACAAAAAGTATTAGCGAATGTTCGAACCATCAAGAAATGGGACTATGCGCCATTCTTCGTCACCTTCTCGCATCACTTTAATAACCATCTCTGCGGACACGCACGAAGTCTAACGGGCGCTGTTGGAAAAGCAGCCGACCAGCAGGATGCTTTGAACCTCGGATTTACACCTTTGGGACGAAAGGTTCTTGATGAAATGCTTTCCAAAAACAATGGAAAAAGAATTTTCATTGACATCAAGCACATGAGCGCGCTGGGGCGCAAAGACTACTTCAAGATTCTAAGTACGAATTACACTGGACAGGACATTCCGATTATTATCAGTCACGGCGCAGCCAATGGACTCAAGTCGATGGACGACAAAACCATCAGCAGCCCCTTGACCAGTCATAAGCTACTCCAGGAGGACATAAACTTCTACGACGACGAAATTGTTGCCGTCGCAAAATCCAAAGGCATCATGGGGCTGCAACTCGACGAGCGACGGATCGCCAGCAGTCAGACGCTAAAGTCTGTCAAGCATTCGGTGTTTATGAACAAGATCCGCCACTACCGGGCCGAACTACTTTGGAATCAGATTCAACACATCGCGGAACTACTCGATCGAAATAATCTTCCGGCGTGGGATTGCATGGCCATCGGCAGTGACTTCGATGGTATCATCAATCCACTGAATGGTTTTCTTACTGCCGAAACCATGACCCACCTGGAAGAGTATGTGGAACGCTATGCGCACAACTTTGTATTGAATGGCGGCAAGAATTTGCAGCCCATCAACCAAATCAAAGCGGATGAAATCGTGAACAGGGTGTTCCACAGCAATGGCCTTGACTTTATCAAACGATACTACTAACGGTAAAACGTTGCATGCTTCCCGATAACAACATTCTCGACATTCTCATTTCGCTGGTGTTGGTTTATGCCCTGTTGAGCATACTGGTGAGCATTCTGGTGGAATGGTGGAATTCTTACAAAAAGAATCGGGCAATATTTCTCAGGAAAGCCATTCAGCAACTGCTGAACGATCCACTCAATCTTCACTTCGGAGAACTATTTTACAAGCACTACCTCATTGAAGGATTGTATGACAAAGCGCGGAAGAAATCGCCGCAATACATTTCCTCAAAAATGTTTTCTGAAGTATTGATCGACATGATCGCCAACCGGAAGCTTCACGATCAACCTGTTACCGTTACAGGCCATAGCTCCGATTCCGGCAAACAATATGCGCTCGATCAAAGTCACGAGAATCTGTCGGTGATGGACCGGTTTGAGTTGGGACTTCAAAGTCTGAAACCGAGTCCGTTTACGGATACGCTGCGATCCTTCCTGGACAAGTCGAAGGATATGGACAATTGTCAGGGAAATGATAAGACCAAGAAGTCATACGACAACCTCAAAGGTCTCCTGAGTTTCTGGTATGACGACTACATGGACCGCATGAGTGGCCGATACAAGGAAAATCAACGGTTCAACTTCAGGGTATTCGGCTTCATCGTCGCGATTGCTCTAAATGTCGACAGCCTCCACCTGATCAAGATGCTTAGCCTCGACGACAACCTCCGGAAAAAGCTCGTGAGCACGGCTGAACGCGTAGCGAGCAACTATGAAGCGCTGTCCGACTCCGCGCGACAAGACAATGCCAAATTACTAAATGCCATTTACCAGGCAGTTCCCGACAGCGTGATGAACGACTCGACGCACAAGGAAATCAGGCATCTTGGACAAATCGCCACTAAAGAAATTCCACAACTCAAAAAATTGATCGACCGGAATGATTCGCTTAACGCCGTCTACATCTTAAAAGCCGACAGCGTACTCGGCATCGCCAGCGCACTCGACCTTCCCATCGGATGGGATCCTGACTCGGCGCCGCTCAGTTGGTCCGACAAGAAAGAGATTGAACCTCCGGCCGGAAATGGAATCCTGACCTATACCTTTAAGCGAAATCAAGGGGGCTGGACTATTCCCGTCTACTTGTTGGGGATTTTCATTTCAGGCATGTCCCTGAGTTTCGGAGCGCCATTCTGGTTTGACACGTTAGTGAAGCTGATCAACATTCGTCGCACCGGCAAGAAACCCGAGCAGGTAAATGAAACATCAAAATAATTCAGGAATATGATCCCCTTCACCAACGTTCATATTCACGTCTTCACCAGCAACTGCGCGCCCGACAGATTTCTGCGCATTCTTCCCATGAACTTCGTAAGAAGATTTTCTGGTGGAATTAAAGGTATTATCGATTCGAAGGTTGGACGTAAGGCGATCAAAGGACTCGCCTGGCTCCTTCAAGGTCGCGAGCCAAACCGGCGCAAGGAAGTTGATAAGTATGTTTCGTTTCTCAGCGTCGGCACCGAAGCATCTCAGCTTGGCGTATTTCAGAAAGCGTATGACGTTGGTATCAAGTATGATCCTGCCGTGCGCATTGTCGGCCTCACCATGAATATGGATTTCATGGATACAGTGCCCTCCAAAAAACAAATCTCATTTGAGACGCAGCTGGAAGAAGTAAAAGGAATCAAGCGATACTATCCAGCCAACTTCTTTCCGTTCCTGGGTATTGATCCAAGGCACAAATCGGGGGTTGATATGGTCAACTGGGCTCGCCAATACTTTGAAAATGGTGTCAAGGATAATTCGAGTGGAAAGGTTTACCCATTTTTCTCCGGTCTCAAGCTCTATCCAGCCCTGGGCTTTTTTCCTTTCGACCCGCGACTGGACGATTTATATCGCTACGCGGAAAAGAATCAACTTCCCGTGATGTCGCACTGTACCCGTGTGGGATCGCAGTACATCGGCGATCAAATTGAAACCCTCATTTCTCTGGAGCCACCGATGATTACCCTTCCCGACAATGACGTCATTCCTGTTGCGCAAAAATCAATTCAGGATCGCATCGCTGCATTCTATAAGAAAGGTTGGATAAAAAACAGCAAGATCGGCGACAACGACAGAGCCTGTGACTTGTTTGGTCATCCGGAAAACTTTGTGCCCTTGCTGGAAAAGTTTCCAAGCCTGAAAATATGCCTCGCACACATGGGTGGAACCAATGAAATCCTGGATGCGCCCAAGTCCGGTGAACTCGCAGAAATTCGAGCGGTTGATACTCCGGGATGGTTTGAGCGCATCATGAACATGATGGTCATTTATCCGAACCTGTACACCGACATCTCCTATACGCTGAGCGATTTCGAAGACATGAAGGGAGAAGTTTACAAGCGGTTTGTTGATTTCCTCAACATGAAGGATACTCAGGGGAAATTGTTATCAGAGCGGGTGTTGTTCGGCACCGACTTTTTCATGACCGAACAAGAAAAAAGGGAAAACGAACTGTACGCCATCACAAAAAAGAATTTGGCGAAGTGGTTTGACGATTTCGGGCGCGTTAACCCGCAGCGTTACTTAATGCAGCCGCTCTGATTCCGAGACGAATTCACAAAAAGTTATACCTATGAAATACGCACTTTGTATCGGCATCAACAACTATCCCGGAACAGGAAGCGATTTGTCGGGATGTATCAACGACGCGAATGATTGGAAAGCTGTGCTCACCGCCCGCGGTTTTGAAACGCAACTTCTAACTGACAAGAAAGCAACACGCAAAGGAATTCTCAGTGCCATGGAGGCGACCATTAAAAATGCCAAGTACCGAGACTCCATCATTTTTACTTATTCTGGTCACGGCACTTTCATCCCGGATGAAGATGGCGATGAATCCGACGGAACAGACGAATGCCTGGTTCCGCATGATATTGATACCAACGGCCCCATCACAGACGATGAACTGTTTGAGCTGTTCAGCAGCAAGGCCTTCGGCGTGAAACTCGTTTTTCTTTCAGACTCATGTCACTCGGGAACGGTTGCAAAATTTGCGCCCATTACTACACCGCCAACGATCAAAGGAAAAAATGCTCCGCAGCGCAAAGTGCGTTTCCTTCCGCCTTCTGTGTTCCTGTCAAAAAAAGAAGTCACCAAACTGGGGACCAGCAGAGCGCTGCGCAAGTCGTCTCCTCCCGGCCGTTACGGTGGCCTGCTCATGAGTGGCTGCCTCGATGCAGAGTATAGTTACGATGCATGGTTCAGTGGCCGGCCGAATGGTGCGTTTACGTTTGTAGCGCTTCGCGCACTCAAATCGCTCAAGTCGACAGCAACGTACCGCGACTGGTACAAGGCCGTCCGCAAGGCGCTTCCGTCGCAGCAGTATCCGCAGACACCGAACCTGTACGGATCGAGTACCATGAAAAAGTGGAAGGCCCTGATTTAATGGGCCGCATGTGAAAATCCAAAAAAATATTCAGATCACGCTCTATTATATATGGAAGTGATGTAGCAACGGAGAAAGCTGAAAATCCAATAAAGAGTAAGCAAAATCAAAAAACCTTATCATGACACGCGTTCGACTCGAGCTTGATCACCTGCTGATTCATAGGCCCAAAAAAAGATGGAAACTGTACTTCGTTGTTGCCGCTGAACACCCTACCGACAGCGACAAGATGGTGGTATCGGTGCTGCCGCAAGAAACGATACTCGTTGTACCAGGTCAGAACAACGAAGTATTCTTTGAACCGAAAGGTCCCGGAGCGAACGGACTATTCATCCTGAGCCGGAAGATGCCTTCGAGCCGTGAACTCAATGTACACGTGTATGCCATGCACTCGAGACGTTCGGTCAGTGAAATCGGTAAAATCCTTCAGGATCTGGAAACGGGAATTGGTGGTGACGCATTCGGTTTGGTGGTTCAAATTCTCGGAACCACTAATCCATGGTTAGCGATTGCCAGGAAGGCGTTGCCGATGATCGGAAAAATTCTCGAGAAAATACCCGACCGGCAAATGGGCTTCGTCAGCATGTTCGAACGGTTTGGACCTGAATTCGAAACCGACGCAGAAATCGACCGCGAGTCGCGCGGGGGGAATATTACCATGGTGTATAGTTGGGCAATGGATGATGATTAGGCTAAATCAATAAGATATGTATAAGTACGATGTTTTTGTTTCGTATAAAAGAGGCGGTTCCAGGGATGAATGGATGGTGGATCTCTTTATGCCGTGGTTTGAAGAGAAACTGGATGAGGCATTCGCCAGTCAGGCTCTTGACCCGCCCGAAATATTTTTTGACAGGAAGCAAATCCAGGACGGTTCTGATTGGGAAATTACGATCAAGCAGGCGATTGCCCGTTCCAAGTTTATGGTCTCCATTTGCACGCCCACTTATTTCAGACGGTCGGAATGGTGCATGCGTGAATTCGCCGCGATGTATTTCCGCGCGAAGCAATTGGGTTTCCTATCCACAGCAAACCAGGCCGGGTTGTTGAGGCCAGTCATAAAACAAAAAGCGGAAGTCGTCCCAAAATTCTTTCAGGTCCTTCAATCTCTTGACTACAGCTCATTCAACCAGGTCGGTGAAGCCTTCAAGAAAAGTAGCGCTTACCTGGAGTTTCAAAAAAGAGTTGAGGAAGACTCGGAGAAAATCGCCAGGTTCATTCGGAACAATACACCTGAGTGGAAAAGCGAATTCGAATCCGATGAATGGATTGACAAACCATATGAAGCAATATTGGCAGAACTGAATATTACAGATCCCAAACAGAAGAAAACAGGATGGGCGTAGTCATAACATTCTATTCTTACAAGGGCGGCGTTGGCCGATCGATGGCCTTGGCTAATATCGGTGCCTTGCTAACATCCTGGGGAAAAAAAGTTCTGCTGGTCGATTGGGATCTCGAAGCGCCAGGGTTAGAGAATTACTTTACAGAATTCATAAAAGTCGATGTCACCAAACAAGAAGGTCTTATTAACATTCTTGCAAACCGAAACAAGGTTAAAGGTTACGGTCTCTCCCATATTCCGTGGTCCAAGGTTGTTGTAAACATTCCGTTACCGAAGGATAAGGTCATGCTGGGCGGCAGGCTGGATCTGCTCACCGCCGGGTTGCGCGATGGCTCGTACATTCAAAACGTTCGCGCGTTGGACTACGATAAATTTTACGAGGAAAATGACGGCGGTGACTTCCTCGAAGGAATTCGTGATTACTGGAAATCCGAGTACGACTTTGTCATCATCGACAGCCGAACGGGATTGACCGACAGTAGCGGTGTATGTTCCATACACATGCCCGACATCTTAGTGATGCTGTTCACGGCCACAGAACAAGGTTTTCTTGGAACGCTGGACGTGGCAAAAAAAGCATCGCGTGCGCAAAGTGAACTGATCTACGATCGACTCAACCTCAAGCTTCTTCCTGTTCCAACGCGCTTCGATTCTACGGAGTTCAAATTGCAGCAGGACTGGCTGCACCGTTTTACGGATGGCTTAAAAGAGGTCTACGCAACATGGGTTCCTGATTATCCCAAGGACGCTGACATCAACATCAGCCATCGCGAATTATTGGATCTCACCAAACTTCCATACATTCCTTACTTTAGTTATGGAGAAAAACTTCCGGTATTTGAACATGGTACCAAGGATCCGCAAGGATTAGGTCATGCGTACGAAACGGTGGCCGCCCTCCTCAGCCATAAGCTCGAAGGAGCCAAGATGCTTACGGAAAGTCGTGGTGAATACGTGCGCCGTGCCAAGGTAGGGCTACCGCCTTACGAAGAAGACGTGCCGGCGCAGAAGCCCTCCGAGAGCATCACAGCGAGTATCACAGAGACCATCGTTGTCGAAAAAGCAGTTTCTCCGGTCAAGCGTGCAATACCCTTGGTGTTGTTGTCGCTCGTGGCAATCCTCGCGGTTTGGCTCGTGAAAAAATCCTACTCGGGCGCTGATGTCGAAACAAAAAAGGATTCGCTTGAGTATGCGTTGAAAGTAAGTAGCTTCATCAGTGAATTTAACGCTGCGGACACCACCGATATTAATTCAATTCTTGCTTTAAAGCATTCGCTATTTGAAAAAGGCCTTCAGCATGACACCACGCTGGTATTCAGAAACATTCAGCATTCCATAAATAATATTCTTCGAAACGAAATTGAATTCAACTTACCGTTGCTGTACCAGGACCTTGCCCAGAACAAATTTGAACCTACCCGTTACTATGCGGACACCGTCAACGCGTTCATAGATAAAAAAGACGTCCCGGTCGCCACACTAGACACCATGTCTGGATATTTCAAGGTGAAGGGATACAACAACACCATTGAAAACGATTCAGTGGTCGGCTTCAGTTTCGACTCGACTGGATACACCGTGCTATATCGCGAAATTGGAAATTTCGCTCCCGGAGAAAATGCGTTTGTTCGCACCGATGATCGCATTCGCATTCCGGTGACCGTAACATTAAATGACAACTTCAAGATCACTGGCATTCACTACGGCAAGGAAGAGCGAACCAGGGAGGAAACAAAGAAGAACCGCATCCGTGTCGATATTTTTTCCATTGGCGATCAGTCGAGGCTTCAACTGTATTTGGCAGAAAGTATTTTTGACCAACTTCAGAACACGCCCCTTTACCTTCCGCGAAAACGGGTTCTTACCGATGCGGTCAACAGCCGCGAAGGCTACCAGGTAGCCTTCAACGAAATCCGTTATAATAAAGGAGAAGAAAAATTCGCCAACGAAATTAAGGTTCTTATTTCAAAGTCAACGGGGCAAACATTCAAGCTTCATCAAGTCAGCATGATCACGGATGACTACCTGAGCGTCTTCATCATTGACAACAAGCTGACGATGCAGCAACAAACGCAGCAAATTAAATAGTGTGATGACCACTCCAACAACTTCACCCACGAACAAAAAACTACAACTCATTGAACAGGCCCGAAATGTTTTACGCGGGCAATGGGCGACGAGCGAAGAACTTAAGAACCTTTACAAGGAACTGGAAGCGTGGGATCAGTTTGCCTATGCCACGGATGTGCTCCTGGCAAAAATCAAACAAGACCAAGCTGATGGCAAACCTGATTCATTGAGTGACCACCAGGAGCTGGCTAAATTCATTTACAAAGATCATTCGCTTCCATCTACCTTCAAATTCGATCGGGCGCTCCAGGAGCTAAACACCTTCGATGACCTGAGTCAAACGGAGAAGTGTGAGACCCTTGGACTGGCGGGCGCCATCTACAAATACAAATGGTTGTACAACCACCAGCATGAAAACCTCGAATTGTCGCTCCATTACTACGGTCGCGGGTTTGAATCGTGGAGAAAATATTTGGCAAAGCCATTCGATGAACGCGCGGCATCGGAAGGAGATCTGTCGAAGCCGCAAAACCCCATGAATGACTTCGGGTATACAGCCATCAACTACGCTTATGTCATGGAGCTCCTGGCTGTCGACAAACTTGAACTCATGCCGAAGGATATTGATCCGGTACAGGTCGAATCACAAATTGAAAAAGCTAAAGAGGTCAGGCGATTCATTTTGAATCAATTTGTTGAGTCAGCCAAGAGCTCGCTCAATCGAAGTGGCTACAGAAGCCGGGTATATGCTACCGTGGCAGAGGCATTTTTCGGCCTCCAGAATTTTAACGATGCCCTGGCCTTCATCAAACTATTCAAAGAATCCAAGTTGTCCTCCATCGGCCAGGCAGACGACAAGGCCCTGGCCTGGAAAACCAGAACACTGAGTAGACAGCTTCAATCGCTCGCCTATCTCCAACAAATCTACACGAAGTGGTCTCTTGACCATCACGGGGACAGTCCGGAGGCAAAACTGCGCCGTGACCGGGAAGAAAAAGAAAGAACCCAGTGCCTTCAGGCACTGTTGTCGTCTGGTGCCGCATCGGCCGTAACAATCAAGAAAGAAGGAAAAGTAGGACTCGCCCTATCGGGAGGAGGTTTTCGCGCGTCACTTTTCCACATCGGCGTTCTTGCGGCATTGGCAGAGCGCGACAAACTCAAAGATGTGGAGGTGATATCGTGTGTCTCCGGTGGCTCTATTATTGGCGCGTTCTATTACCTCGAACTAAAAAAGCAGCTGGAAGAAAAAAGCGACGTCGATTATGTCGCCATTGTAAAATCAGTTGAAACCAAATTTCTGGAAGGCGTCCAGAAGAATTTACGCATGCGCGTGGTCAGTAACCTTTGGTGCAACCTGCGGATGATCTTCGATCAGAACTATTCCAGAACAAACCGATTGGGTGAGCTGTACGAAAAGCACCTCTACAATCAGTTTTCAAAAACGCAGGGTCCGCTTCATATGCGAGACCTGCTGATTAAACCCCATGACAATCCAACCTTTGACATCGGCATCGACAATGCCAGTCGAGCGAACAAAATACCACAGCTCATTCTGAACGCGACGGCGGTAAACACCGGGCACAACTGGCAGTTCACAGCAACGTGGATGGGTGAACCGCCTGGCAGCATTGAATCTGACATTGATTCGAAGCCGCGGTTACGTCGGATGTACTACGGTGACGCACCCAAAAAATACCAGGACTTCAGGCTTGGCTATGCAGTGGGTGCATCGTCGTGTGTCCCTGTTTTGTTCACGCCGCTGCCGCTTTTCAATTTGTATCCCGACGATCCTCAAAAGAAAAAAATAGAACTGCAGCTGGTTGACGGCGGCCTCCACGACAATCAAGGTATAGCGTCACTGTTGGAGCAGGAATGCAGCAGCATGATCATCAGCGATGCGAGCGGCCAGATGTCTACGACTTCTGAAGCCGAGGAGACTGCGCTGTCGGTCTTCTTTCGCGCCGACACAATTCTTCAAGAACGCATACGCGAGTTGCAGTTCAGGGATATCAAGGCGCGCGCGAGCACAGCACAGATCGCCAGCCTTATCAAACTCCACTTGAAAAGCGACCTTCAGGAAAAACCCGTCAGCTGGCTGACCTGCACGGATCCTCCAAGGAGCATTTACAATGATAATTTTAAAGATGATCCCAACGAGCTCACAGACTACGGAGTCCTGAGGAGCACGCAACAATTGCTCTCAGAAATCCGAACCGACCTGGACTCGTTCAGCGATACGGAAGCCTGGGCGCTGATGTACAGCGGTTACGTTCAAACGCATTATCAATTCGAACGCCATGATAAAGGTGGCCAGGAGCCTAAACCCATTGTAAAGCGGTCGGATTGGAAGTTCCTTCAAATCAAAGATCACGTTACCGTGCCCGGCAAAGCCAAGGAAATTGAAAAAGTGTTGACGACTGCGAAGAAGGTTCCCTTCAAGTTGATCGATCTAAACCTGCCGCTCAAGATCTTTTCATTCGGTTTATTGTTGGCCGCCGGTATCACGTTTTTGTACTACGGCATTCTCTACTGGAAAGAGACGATTTACTTTCCCATTCGCGTCAATGCCATGGTGTACGCTTTGATCGTTGTGTTCGTGGGAATGTTTTCGAAGGTCCTTGCTTCGGTCTTAAACTATAAGACCAGGATTCGAAAAAAGGTACTGTTGATCGTGGTGGCATTGTTTGCCTGGATCTCAAGCAACATTTATCTAATCCTTTTTAATGGATTGTATAACCGATCGGGGAAACTAAAGCTGAAGTGATTGGAGCTTGAGATTTCAGCTTCAATTTCCTTTCAAGTAATTCTCCGCGATCATAAACACAAAATCCTTACCCTTTCCTTCGCCCCATTCGGCGTCGTACTTCTTCGCAACGTCGATGGATGCAATGGCTTCCAGCTTCACGCCTTTTTTGATGGCCGCCACCGTTCCGTCGTACATGTCTTTGATTTTGTCGCGGAAGGCGATTACATCCTTCTTGGTTGCCAACTCGCCGTGACCAGGAATTACTTTGGCGTTGTCGTCCATGCGAGCAATGAGTTGATCCAGGAAGGAGATGAATCCTTTTACAGTTCCCCCACGCGTCATGTCAATGTATGGATAGCCGTAGCGCACGAATACATCGCCCGTGTGATAGACGTTGGATTGTTTGAAGAATACAATGACGTCGCCATCGGTGTGAGCTCTGCCAAAATGAAACAGTTCGATGTCTTCGCCATTCAGGTGAAAGTTCATCCCTTGCTGAAAGGAAATGATTGGTAAAGCCTCTTTCGGTCTCGGTGGTTCAACGGTCTCGCCGTGGACATATTCCTTCATCATCCGGTTTCTAACACCTTCATGTGCGACAATGCTGACGCCGGCCTTGCTGAAGTTCTCGTTTCCTCCAGAATGATCTCCATGAATGTGGGTATTGATCAGAAATTTGATTTTGTTCTTGTCGAGGCTTTCGATCGCCTTCGTGATCTTTTCTGACAGCGGCGCAAACTGGTCATCCACCATCAGTATGCCATCGGCTCCGATCAGCACACCAATGTTTCCGCCGGCGCCTTTCAACATGTATATCTTATCCGTCACTTTTACTGGTTCGATTACGACATCATCGAAATTGCGCTGCTGTGCCATTCCAATCAAAGGAAATAACAAAGCGATCCAAAGAAGGTTCTTCATAGTTTAGGCGTTTACCTAAATTTATTAAACTTCTGGTAAACCTATTCACCGTACCGGTTGCCCTCTTCATTTAAATTGAACTAATTGAATGATTATCCCTATCGCTTTGCCTTAATCATTTAGTTTGGCGTACTTCGATGAAATCGCTAATCCAAAAATTATGAATAAGTCTGTGATGATGCTTTCAGTATTTCTCCTGGTCGTGTGTACGGTGGGAAACGCACAGGTCGGTGTTGGTGCCAAGGCCCCTGCAACTGCTGAAGTACTTTTCGATGGCTCACGGAAAATGCTGGACGCCAATTGGACTTACTGGAAGGGGCCGCGGCTCGCGACCGAGCTCCCCATCAAATGGATCATGGTTGACGACCCCGTCGACCAGGGTACGGTCGTGAACAGCAATGACCCTGCGGCCGCTGGCGGAAAGTACGGAGCAGCCGATATCGTTACGAAAAAGGAATTCCGTGATTTCAGATTGCACGTTGAATTTCTGATCAAGAATCCCGGAGGAAACAGCGGCGTTTATTTACAGAACCGATATGAAATTCAGATCCTCGATGGCGACTCCACCAGCCATGGTCTCGCCGCCGTGATCAACGAAACCAAGTCGCCTTACAAAAGTTACAATGGTTTAGGGAAATGGAATGCCTATGATATCGTATTCCGCGCGGCGCGTTTTGAAAAAGGAACGCGTACGGAGAAAGCCTTGGTTACCGTTTACTTCAACGGAAAGAAGGCGCACGTCAATCAATCGATCAGTCAGGTTTGGGGCGGTGTGAACTCGGGCATTGATGGTGGCAATGACAACGGCAAAGGTATTACCGATACACCCGGTGGATTGAAACTGCAAGCTGAAGGTCATGATGTATTGTATCGGAACATCTGGATCCAGCCGCTGGATTTAAAAAAGGCCGACACCGATTTCTAACTTTCTCCGTTAAGTATCTTTAAGTTTGAATCCTTATGTCAGCGAAAAGATCCTTAACGGCGGCTATTCTTTTTCCGGAACTCATTTTCACGACTTCGCGCTCCAGCGGCCCCGGCGGACAGAACGTTAACAAGGTCAACACCAAGGTGACTTTGAAGTTCGATGTAGCCAATTCCGTTTTGCTTACTGCCGACGAGAAAGAACTCCTCCTTCAAAAACTACGGCTCACCACCGAGGGTGTACTGCTCCTCACCTCTCAAGACAAACGCTCCCAACTTCAAAACAAGGACGACGTAGTTGGCAAATTGGATGTACTCCTGAAGAAAGCATTTCATAAGAAGAAGATTCGAAAGTCCACCAAGCCATCCAAGACGTCTGTACAAAACCGGATCAAGGAAAAGAAGCAGCGATCCGAGAAGAAAAAGTGGCGACAAAGACCAGATTAGGCTGACCTCCTTATATAATAGAGATTCCCTCGCCTATTCAAGAATAGATTTCGACCCACCCATAGCTTATTTTTTACCAAAATAGGCTACACATGGTCAATTTTGACCCAACGTAATCAGTTCGCAATCGTTTTCTGGAAAAATATACCTTAAAATTAAGGTATGGCTTTCTAAAAATTGATATTTTCAAATAACCACAGCCTTAGACCCGGACCCTCATGCATAGCACCCCCGAGCGGCGCAAGCTCCTTCGAAAACTATTGGCCATTACCCTTCCTCCTCCCGTTCTCTTCATCTTGTTCGTTGCCCTTACCACTGACTTTCATGGAGATCTCCTTCAACAGTCTTTCATTCTCAAGGTAGCGGCAGCGTGCATCATGATTTTACTTTGGATTATTGCCTTTCGGATGAGCCGCAACATCACGCAGCGGGTTTCATTGATCAGGCAAACCGCCGTTGACCTGATGGCGGGAAGGTTTATCTCAAAGGAAAACGTCAATCACAACGACGAAATCACGGAATCATTTCTTTCCCTCTGCGAGGTTGGCGTGGAGCTCAAGAACAAAACCGAGTTCGCCAGTCAGATGAGTCAGGGGAAGCTTCAGTCCGGATACAAACCCAGGAGCGACGACGACTTGCTTGGGCACTCCTTGTTGTCGTTGAACCAACAGTTGACGACGGCCATCGATGAAGAATCGAAACGCACCTGGGCCAACGACGGCCTTGCCAAGTTTGTAGACATCCTTCATAGCCACAAGAATCAAAAGGACCTGTGCCACGACATCGTGAAGAACATGGTGGTGCTGCTGAAAGCCAATCAAGGTGCAATTTTTATTTCGAATGGTACTGATGATCAGCAGGCGCTGCACATGGAAGCGTGCTATGCATTCAACCGGACAAAATTCCTTTCGCAAATCATCAAGCCTGGAGAAGGCATCATTGGACAAACCTTTTTGGAAGGCGAGACCGTCATACTCAAAGATGTCCCTCAAAACTTTGTGCGCATTACCTCCGGACTTGGTGAGGCGAATCCCAGGAACGTACTCCTGGTTCCTTTGAAGACCAACAGTTCGATCACCGGTATTGTGGAGTTGGCTTCGTTCCGTCAATTTGAAAATCACGAAATCGTTTTTGTTGAAAAGATCGGAGAGACGATTGCCCATACGTTGCTGTCGTTCCAGGTAGCGGAGCAGACTCAGAAACTCCTGGAAGATTCACAGCAACAGGCTGAACACCTGAAAGCACAGGAGGAAGAGCTCAGACAAAATCAGGAAGAACTCCAGGCTACGCAAGAAGAGATCAGCAGGAAGTACAACGAGTTGTTTAAACAACTGGCTCAGCTTAACTACCAGTCCAAATTCGAACAGCTCAAATCCATTAACTCAACCAAGAAAAGGAACATCGAGTATTACTTCGACATCATCAGAAATCAAATCATTACGTTCGCCGAAAACAAAATGGTGGTCGAAGCAGCCAGACTTTTTACAAACTCATTCCAGGAACTTCGCACGCTGAAAGCCGATCGTACCATGCAGGAAAGCGTTCGACAATACTATACGCGCGAATTCATTCCGCGCCTGCAGGAGAATGTAGATCAGTCGGAAAGTATTGAATACTTCGTCCCGTCAGAGGAAACGGCGTTGCGTTTACAGTACCACTACATCTCCGGCAATCCGCATCCCACCGGACAGAAATCTCTCCTGAATGATGCCGACGACGGAAGCGAATATTCCAGGGTACATGCTACTTACCATCCTGTCATGCGCAGCTTCCTGGAGAAGTTCGGCTATTACGACATCTTTATTATTCACCCGGAAACCGGTCATATTGTTTACAGTGTCTTCAAGGAAGTAGATTATGCGACGAGCCTTCTCGATGGGTTGTACAGCACCACCAATTTTGGTGTGGTCGTAAAGCAAGCGATCAAGAGCAACGATCCGAACTTCGTGAAGCTGGTGGACTTCGAACCCTATGCGCCTTCTTATCAGGCGCCGGCCTCCTTTATCGCGTGTTCGATTTACGACGGCACGACCAAGGTTGGCGTCCTTGTGTTTCAAATGCCGATCAACAAGATCAACCAGATCTTAACCGGAAATAACAAGTGGATGGAAGATGGCCTCGGCATCAGCGGTGAAACGAGAATTGTCGGACAGGACTTTAAGCTTCGCTCGATCGCCCGAGACTTGATCGAGAACAAGCAGCATTACCTGTCCGTCTTAAAACAAAATGGTTATCCTGAAATGGCCGTCCGGCAAGTGGATAAAATGGATACCAGTATCCTCGTGGAGAAAATTCAAATGCAATCGGTGAGTGAAGCGCTGAACGGCAAGACTGGAATTAAGATGGAACGCAACAACCTTGGCATCGAAACGCTGAACACTTTCTCCCCGCTGGCCATTGCTGATGTACACTGGGCGATCGTTTCAAGTATGAACGAAGAAGAAGCGTCGCGCCAGATTAATGAACTGAAAAATCGCGGCGGAGTGTAATACTACTTATCACCGGTAGCGACGGGCTTATCGTTTCTCGACCACTCACTCCACGATCCCACATAAAGATTTGCACCTTTGATCCCGGCTTCCTCGAGCGCAAGCAACGTGTGACATGCCGTGACTCCACTCCCGCAGTGAACGATCACCTTCTCCGTTTTACGATTGTTCAAAACTTCCTCGTACTGAGCAGCAAGCGCCTGCGATGAAAGGAAAGATCCATCTGCTGACAGGTTGTTGACGAAGGGTACATTCACCGCACCTGGGATATGACCGGCAACCAAATCAATCGGCTCACTTTCTCCGCGATAGCGATAGGCTTCGCGAACGTCAATCACCAACGAGTCCGGATCAGCAGCAGCCGCGGCAACTTTTTCGATTGTAGCCACGGGCCACTTCCAGGCGTTAGCTGGATAGGGCGCAGTAGCAGCCGGAATACTTTTTTCGGAGGTGACGGGCAGCCCTTGTTTGTTGATTGCATCCCATCCACCATTGACAACCCGAACTGACTGGTGACCCAACGCGCGCAGCATCCACCAAAAACGGGCGGCAGCATTTGCCCCGCCTTTGTCATCGTAAACAATCACAGAAGTTGCAGGTCCAATGCCCAGCATTCCCAGGAAAGCCGCGAAGGCTTTCAGTTCAGGCAGTGGATGGCGACCGCCAACGGCAGCGTCTTTTGGTTTCTGGGACAGATCGCGGTCGAGATCAGCATGAAGTGCTCCGGTCAGGTGGCTTTTACTGTACCGTTCGAAAGCGTCCGGACCGCTCCGGGCGTCGATGATAACGGCTGTTCCCAAAACTATGTCAGCGGGATTGATTAGCGGTGAGTTGGCGTTTGACATAAACAAAGATACTTCAAGAGTGATATATTTGCGGCAGGAAAACAGATACCTATGAGACTGGGACAACTGGCCCGAAAACTTTCCAAAAGACCGGCCGATATACTGGAATTCTTGTCCATTCAGAATGTTTCGACTGATGAAATCGCCAACTATCGTCTAACGGACGACCAGGTCAGGCAGGCATTTCAGGAATTTGCTCCCGATATGCTCGTTTCTGAAGCGTCGCTAACGGAGGTCGAAAAGACCGAAGATCTGCCCATTGTGGATGACTTCAAGGTGGAAGAACCTTCTGTTGTTGAAACTGCTATTGAGACCCCCCCTTTGTCAACGCCTGAATCGACAGACGAAGAAAAACCGGAAGCGATCGAAACCATCAAAGCTCCGAAGGTATCGCTGTCTGGATTGAAGGTATTGGGAAAAATAGATTTGCCTGAGCCGAAGAAAAAGGAAGAGCCAAAAGTTGAAGATACAGAGGCCACTACGGACACCCCGCCAACCGAAACACCCAAACCGAAATACGAAGGCAAGGGACGTCCGCAGCGGCAAGACCGTCGTCAGGATCGTCGCGATGATCGCCCAAGAAAGAATCCGGTTGTCCTGAAACGCGAACGTGAGGCGCGCGATGCCGAAGAAAAAAGAAAGGACGAACTCAAACGACAGAAAGAAAGCCGGACGCAGTATTATCAACAGCGTGTAAAACCAGCCGCGCCAACGAAGGCTGCAAAAATTTATGATGAGTCAGTCGAGCAAATGACTGACATACCAGCGGCTCCACCCAAGACCTTATTGGGTAAATTGTGGCGTTGGCTTACTACCTGATTTTATTATCATGCGAACCAAGGAATGCCCTAGCTGCGCCATGAATATCCCTGACGACAGCAAAGTATGTCCGATCTGTGCGTATGAGTTCGCAGGCACGAAACGCGGATACCAATGGATCGCCATACTGTTGGTGATCGTTTTACTACTATTCATTTTATTCGGTACCATTCTCGCATGACGTTGTACAAGTTCCTCGATTGGTTTTTTGTCGTCTTCCATGGTGCCGTCATTATCTTCAATCTGTTCGGATGGATACATCCTGTAACACGAAAAGCCAATCTGATTCTACTACTACTCACCGGCGCCTCGTGGGTAATCCTCGGCTTCTGGTACGGACTTGGATACTGTCCGCTAACCGATTGGCATTTTGAAGTGCTTCATAAAATGGGCGCCAGTAATCTTCCGAACTCCTACATAAAATATTTGATGGACCGTACGCTGGGCTGGAGTTGGTCGCCATCTGTAACCGATATGGTCACCGCTTTTTCTTTCGGGCTCGCCCTGCTCCTTTCCATTGCATTTAACATTTGGGATTGGAGAAGGAAACGAGCACTTTAGATATTTCTCTGTGCCCCTCTGCGATTCTTTGTGATCCTCTGTGAAATAGCTATTGCACTAAGTTCACAAAGAACCACAAAGGGTCACAAAGGAAAGGCAATTTTTCGCCTGTCCATAAAAACCGTACCTTGCGGCACCTATACCATGATTAACTCCATTATCCATACCTTCAAGCGGTTTGCGTGGTTCAAACGCCTGAACGCTAAAGTCACCTACGAACTTTTAGCCAAACATATTCCGGCCAAAGACTGGCAGCTGATGAATTACGGATACATTCCGAACGAAAAAGAAGGCGTTCTGGATTTTCCGGCTGGCTCAAAGTTGCAGCGTTATCCCATCCAGATGTATCACTTCCTGGCGTTGAAAGCTCCTCTCCAGGGAAAAGCGGTACTCGAAGTTGGAAGCGGTCGCGGTGGTGGAGCAAACCACCTTGCAAGTTGGTTCAAGCCCGCGTCCTACACAGGTCTTGATCTGGCGCAAAGCGCTGTTGACCTGGCCAATGAAACGCATCACCAGCCGAATTTGAAATTCATCCAGGGTAGTGCTGAATCTATTCCCTTCAACAACGACAGCGTCGATGTGATCCTGAACGTCGAATCCTGTCACTCCTATGGTTCCGTCGACAAATTCTTGGGTGAAGTAAAAAGGGTGTTGAAGCCGGGCGGTTATTTGTTGCTCGTCGATTTCAGAAATGAAAAGAATGTAGAAAACATGCAGACGCTTCGCGATCAACTCCGAAGCACAGGCATGCAAATGATCGAGGAGGAAGACATCACGCAAAATGTAATTCGATCGATCGAAGCAGAAGATGAATCAAAACGTGCACGCATCAAGGAGTTGGTTCCTGACAAGTGGCAAAAACTATTTTGTGAATTCGCCGGCGTTGCCGGATCCAAGTTCCACAAAACCTTAAAGGATGGAACGCGGCATTACTATCGATTTGTCGTTCGGAAATAATCAGCTTGTAGCTATCGGACGAAAAAACAGCGTTATCACCATAACAGCCTGGTCATTCTCAATTCAACGCATGCATTTCGAGCCATGAAAGGGCAATGCCATTTAACCTTGTTGTAGTTGGCTCGAGGCATCGTTCGCATTTTATTTCTACCAATGTCTCGCTCCTACGGAGCTAAAGTCAAATGCGACGATCATTGTTATCTGCGAAAATATTGAATCAAGAACCTAATTGTCGGACGGAGGTTCCGAGGTTCCGTAGGAACCACCTATAGGTAGCCCCGGGTGAAACCCGGGGCTAAAGATCAAAATGAAAATGGTGCCGCCTGCAAGCTATCGATGAAAAATTATACGCGATCTCCGGCACGACTGCTTCGCACTTTCTCAACGCGCGCATTTCGAATCGGGAACGAATCAACCATTGCCAGCTCATGTATCCACAAAACTTTTCTTTCCATGCCGGTTTGTGCCATGAGAACCTTTACAACTTAATCGGCGTCGTCAGCTTAATATCCTTCGACGAACTTCCTGCCAGGATCGTAAACTCGCCCGGTTCCAACACCCACTCCTTCTTGGCTTCATCATAATATTGGAACGCGTCGTTCCTTAAAAGAACTTCTACCACCTTCGATTCTCCTGGTTGGAGAAATACTTTTGAAAATCCTTTCAGCTCTTTCTCAGGTCTTTCAACCGAAGCCTTGTTGTCTTTTACATACACCTGAACGACTTCAGCGCCAGCCGCCGATCCCGTGTTCTTCAGATTCAATTTTACAGCAACACCATCAGGTGTTTTGGTAGCTTTCAAACCATCAAACGAAAACGTTGTGTACGACAAGCCATGGCCAAAGGGAAAGAGCGGCGCCACTTTCTTAGTATCAAAATAACGGTAGCCCACCATGATCCCCTCATTGTAATGAACGACTTTGTCTTTGCCAGGATATTCGCCTAACGCGTGCGCAGGGATATCTTCAAGTTTCTTCGGAAACGTCATGGGCAGTTTGCCGGATGGGTTCACTTCACCAAAAAGTATTTTGGCAAGCGCTGTTCCGCCTTCCATTCCAGCATACCATGACTGAATAATTCCCTTTGCCTTTTCGCCCCAGCCCTGCATATCCGACGCACCACCGCTGTTCAATACAACAATGGTGTTGGGGTTTGCTTTCACAATAGCATTCAGCAACTCAGTCTGACCAAACGGAAGGATCATACTCGGCTTATCGACACTTTCCGAATCGAAGGCGTTGTCATTCCATGCATCGGAGTAACCATGAATCCATCCGCCGGCGTAAACGACAACATCAGCTCCGCTTGCTGCTTTCACAGCCTCTTCAATTAATGTTGGATTAGCCTTGGCGTCGCGTGCAATTTCATATCCTGGCGTGTAGGTGATTTTTATTTTGTCACCTGCAAGTTTGCGTATTCCTGCAAGGGGAGTAACCTCATACTTGGCATTGACCTGTGAACTTCCACCGGCACCGCCATGCTTACGATCACCGTTCGCGCCGATGACGGCGATGGTTTTAATCTTGTCACGCTTCAGTGGAAGGATGTTATCGTTCTTGAGCAGTACAATTCCTTCTTCAGCGACCTTAAGAGCTGTTGCCTGATGCTCAGCCGTATTCAAAGTACCGGGCGCTCTTTCGCCAAACACCTTTGTTTTCCACATCACCCGCAAAATCCTCCTGACTTTTTCGTCGATCAGTTTTTCGTCCACCGTTCCGGCCTTCACCAGTTCGATGACTTTGTTGCCCATGTAGTACTTTCCATAGTCGGGCTTGGGTCCAAGCGACAAGTCCGTGCCCATCTCCAGGTCGGTTCCGTTGTTGATGGCTTCCATGGTATTCATCACGGCGCCCCAGTCGCTGATGACTGCGCCCTGAAATCCCCATTCACCTTTTAATATCTTGTTGATCAGGTATTCGTTGTGTGTGCAATACTGTCCGCGGAATTTATTGTAAGCGCCCATCAATGTGTAAGCGCCTCCATCCTGAATAGCAGCTTTGAAACCTGGCAGGTAAATCTCGCGGAGGGCGCGTTCGCTCATTTCAACATTTACTGTATTGCGGTCAATCTCCTGGTTGTTCGCGGCGTAGTGCTTCACGCACGTTGAAATATCCTGATCCTGCACACCTTTAACATAGCCCACCACCATTTTGGAAACGAGGTAGGGATCTTCACTCATGTATTCGAAATTCCTTCCATTGAGTGGTGTGCGAATGATGTTAACACCCGGGCCAAGGATGACGTCTTTGCCGCGGGCTTTAGCTTCGCTTCCCAATACTTTTCCATACTCGTAACCGAGTCCAGGATTCCAGGTTGAAGCCAACGTCACGCCGACAGGAAGGTATGTAACAGAGTCGGCGACGCCCGAGTCGGGTACGTAGTCGGTGCCGTGTTCCTTGCGAACACCGTGCGGGCCATCGGACATTACCCAATGACGGATGCCCAGGCGCGCAATACCGCCGGAGGCAAAGGAAGATTCAGAGTGGATCATCGCCACTTTCTCTTCAAGGGTCATGAGGCTGATAAGTGAATCAATTGTCCCCTCCTTCATGTTGGGAATTTTTAACTCGGCCTTGCTGGCGTCCTGTGCGGGTGAGCAGGAATAGAAGAATACTGCTGCCAGTATCGCTAAACCTTTGGTGAATTGTTTCATGGGTGGATTGGGTTATGGATTTAGTTGGATTGAAAGGCGTGAAGAAAGCCTACTAAGATACAAGAATGATTCATGTTATCGAATCAGCCGGATCATGACGACATCATGGCCCGGCACAGTAGCCTTCAGTGGTTTCTGGGTGGTACCCGTCTCCTTCTTCTTCCACACGTCGCGAATACGATAGGATGTAGTCGCGAAGGACGGGTTGAGCTTTGAAAGTTCGTCTGCTACTTTTTCTTTACTCCAGTCGAAGGTGACTGTCCGCGGCGTTTTACCTCGATTAAGAAAGCACAACGCCCAGTCTCCGTTCTGCAGGGGCTTGAACCACGTCTCGACGCTGTCGGCGGATGCATATTTGAATCCTTGTATACCGAGCGGATCCTGATCGATCGCGATCACTTCCTTGTTTGTCAATATCTCTTTGGTTGCCGGCGTCATCGCAGCGATGTCGTTGCCGGCCATGAGCGGCGCGGCGAGCATGCACCACATTGAAAAATGGGCGCGGTCTTCACCTACTGTCATGCCATTTCCAATCTCCATCATATCGGGATCGTTCCAGTGATCGGGGCCTGCATATTTTCTCAAACCATCCTGCATGTCGAGTATTTGAAGTACACCCCACGAAAACCAACCACCATGATCTACTTTGCAGTCGAAGCAGTGATGGATATCACCTGTTGTTCTCCAGAGGTGTCCTACATCCTTTCCCCACTCCCACGGTTTGTTGTTGCCCCATTCACAAAGACTAAAGACAATGGGCCGGCCGGCGGCGAACAACGCATCGCGCATGGTTAAGTAAGCACCCTCGGCATTGAGTCCTTGTGTCTCACACCAGTCGTATTTCAGGTAGTCAATTCCCCAGGAAGCATACGACATGGCATCCTGGTACTCATGACCGCGGCTACCGGGACGATGTCCGCAAGTTTTCCATCCCGCATCGGAATAGATGCCGAGTTTTAATCCTTTGGAGTGAACGTAGTCGGCCAGGGCTTTCATGCCCGAAGGAAATCGTTCCGGATCAGGATGGATAAATCCAAGGCTGTCGCGTTTACCGTGCCAGCAGTCGTCCATCACCACATAGATGTAGCCGGCCTCTTTCATACCGCTGGCCACGATAGCGTCTGCCGATTCGCGAATCAGCTTTTCATTGATGTTGCAGGAAAACTTGTTCCAGGTATTCCATCCCATGGGTGGGGTGAGCGCAAGCTTTTCGAATTTTTGCGCGAAGAGGTTCAAGCCTGAGAAAATCAGGAGCATTGAACAGATCACTTTTCTCATGCTGGTCGTACGGTCTGGTTATGTACAAGATTAGCAAAGAAGTTCTTGATCAATGGGGGTAAAATGTTTTCACATTCGGCATAGAATGTATCCTGAATCAGTGTGAGAGCGAGTGTGAGAGCGTTTGATGGTGTAACGCGCCATAGCATACACCTAATCGATTTTCACCACAGAGGCACGGAGGACACAGGGGGCCACAGAGGAAAGCACCGGCAGTTTGACAGGCGGTGCTTCTTCCTCCACATTAGTATTTGGTTAGGCCGCTACGATGGTTTTGGTTTATTGATCAAAACCCTCTGTGGTCCTCTGTGCTCTCTGTGCCTCTGTGGTGAAAAATAAGGTACTCCGAAGCGAAAGAGAAAGGCACGGCATTTATTTGCCTGGCTTCTTGCTCAGGGTAGAATGGTAATCCCCAGCGTAAGATACACCGCATCATCGGCAGGGATATTGATGTGGGCGTCACTATAATCATGCCCTTCCGTAAAGAAAGCGGTGTTCACATATTGGAAGTGGTCAATGGATAAGGCGGGATGCGCGTCCAGGATTTCCTGGGGAAGATTCTTCAACTTGTGGGTCGGTGCGGTGCTGTACACATACCATCCCGCAAGCCGCTGATTCGGTTGGGGATTGTAGTCGTACCGGCTTGAGCGGTAGACGTACGGCGCCGTCGCAGTAGACGAATAATTGGTGATCGGTGTAGCGGTCACACTGTAGTCTTCCTTCGAAGGCCATTCAGAAATATTCTCAGGCACTGTTCCATGATTATAATAGCTCAGGCTGTATTTCGAAAACCCCGCGTAACACTCTGTGATGTACTTGGACACGCTGTTCAAATAGCCAAGCTTGATATTGGCGTGTTGGTCGTGGTCCCAATGGAAATTCAAGATGTATGAGCTGCTGTTGATTGGCTGGGCGGGGTCATGTCCACGCACATAATAGGTCACATACGCTTCCTCAGGGAATGTGAACGTCACAGTTTTGTCAAAAGGCAGCATGTCACTAAAGGAAACGACATGCTCACTATTTAACTGGACATTATCCAAAAACTTGTAACGAAGGTCTCCGGTGTCGTCAGAAACTTCAAGGATGTAGTGATTCGCATCCGTGTTCAGCGTGCATGGAATGTCGATCGATGTCTGATCGCTTGACAGTGAAAGGCTGCCATTCCCAAATTTATTGGAAATGAAGTTTTGATGGATGATGTTAGTAGCATTAACCGTCACGTTGAAACTGCCCGGTGATGTGCCCGGACCAAGGGGCTCCATGATGGCGCCACGCAATTCAAACTCCCCTCCCTTTGGATAGTTCAGATAACTCTTAACCTCATAATTATCTAAATGACGCACCGAAAAATACCGCACGATGGTAATCCCGATTTCGTCGCCTGGAGCGTCGTCCGTTGTTTGCAGTACAACTTCGTCGCCGCTTTCAAAAGTCTGAACCGCGACAGGATTTCCATCGGCATTGTGAATGACTACCCAGTCATCGCTGATCGACGTGTCAAACGAGGCATCGACGTTCAGGGTAAGAAGTTGGGTTGTGACTTTCTCGTCATCACATCCAGAAACAAACAAAATCGTGAGGAGGAAAATAAGTCTTGCTTTCATAGCGACAGATTTTAAAGATAAAACACAATAGCGAAGCCGCGGCTTCAATATTAAAAGTAAGAACATTAAGGATCAGCCGAAAGGCTTTTCAATTCTTTTTCAACGCCCTGGCTTGGGGTCGTGGTAAAAAACAATACTCCAAAACTAATTTTCACCACAGAGGCACGGAGGGCACAGGGGGCCACAGAGAAAAGCACAGGTAGTTTGACAGGCGGTGCTTCTTCTTCCACAAAGTATTTGGTTAGGCGTAGTGATTGATCAAAACCCTCTGTGGTCCTCTGTGCCCTCTGTGTTCTCTGTGGTGAAAAAAAATATACTCCGAAGCGAATTTCACCACGGAGAAAAGCACCGGGTTTTGTTGGCCGGTGCTTCTTCTTCCATGCTTGTATCTGGTTAGGCGTCTACTGAAGATCCACTACGATCGTAGTGATCGATCTCCCCGGCAGGCTAACTGTACCAGTGGGTGTGAGACCAGTTAAAGGTTTATAGTATGTTCCTGTTCCGGATTTACTTTGAACGGCGCTAATGTCGGTGATCGTCTTTCCCGCTACCGCGATCTTGATGTCATCGGTCGGTGTGCCGGTGTTGATGACAACGACCGTCAACTTCTTGCCATCGGGACTGAGGAAGGCGGAGTTATACAACAGGCTGTTGCCTATGGTTGACTCTACGCGGTGATATCCAGCGTCAATATTTTTTGAGAAGTGCTTGATCAGATGGTAAAAAGGCGTGACCGTGTACGTTCCATTGGAAGCGACGCTGATCATGCCGTGATCCGTGCCACTACCGGGTGTGCTCCACGCGAGTTTCCAATAGATATAACCGGAAGAGTTTGCATCCACCAGGGCGTGGTGAATAAACAATGCCGTGTTATACCAATCCAGGTTGTCGGAATATTCCGTCATGATGTTGGACTTTCCTGTGATCGCACCGATGGTCTGCAACGAAGTAACAATCTGCGCTTCAGTCGAAGAGGCGTTGATGTTGTAAGGGTGATATCCCAACAGGCCGCAATGTGCTTTTGCCTTCAACAAGTTGGCAAAAGCAGAATAGGTTGGCACATCCTGAGACTCCGGTCCGAGCATCTTCGGAACATAGGTGCGATTCTTAATTTTATCGTACACCATGTCGAACGCTTTGATGTAATCCGGCAGGGCCGCAGTTTCGGTGTGATTCCACTTGCAGGTTGTCCAGTTTGTTGAAACAAAGGTTGGCTCGTTCTGCATGCTGATGTAGTCTGGATTGAAAGGAACGTGATCCAGTACATCCACCCAATAATCGGCAAATGCATCGTACACGAAAACATTCGATTCCTTTTTGAGCGTACCGCCGCGCGAGTTGTCATTGTCCTTTAAGGCTTTCGGTGGTCCCCAGGAGCTGAGTAAGATCTTGACATTAGCGTTTCTGTTCTTGGCCAGTGTGTAAAGTTCGTTGGTCGCATCCCAATGTAGCTTGGAATTGTCGTCGCTCATCGCATCGGTAGTTTTTACTGTAGGATAGTTATCCGGGTAGTACCAGTTCTTGAACCGGATGATATCAATCCCAAGATCATTGAACATCAGGTCGGCCATAGCAACCTTATTGGGACTGGTGGTTACCCAATTGCAATACCAGGTTAGCGCACCACCGAAACCTACCATTTCCTGTTTCAGGGACGCGGGGTTAATGTTGAGGGTTTCTCCATCGGGTACAACCGGTGTCGGATCATCGCCACCTCCTCCACAAGAAACCAGGCCGATCACAAACACAATCGCAATTGCTGAAAAACTGATTTTTACCTTATTCATCTTTTATTCTTAACTGTTCCACTCTATTCAAATGTAACGTACCATCCGCAGCGCAACCATTGAGTTTTACCTTAGTTCTTACATGGTCCTCAATTTCGAGGCGCAGCAATGGATTAATTCCTGCTGCAAAATATGGCTAACCTGTCACGCAGGATGGACGAAAATGTTAAAATCTGTACTACCAAATGTTAACAGTAAGGAATTGGCGGTTGGGATTTATCAATCTGTGCTTTTTTCTGCGGGAATGCGAGCCCAAAAATTAAATTTTCAGTACATCAGCGCGGGCGCTCTCTAAGGTATCGAGTCAACTACAGTTTTTACATATTGATTTCCTTCAAATGTAATTTTCCAGAAAACCGGGTCATAAGAGATTGCGGTTGGCGGAACAGCTAAGGCCTTGTTAGCTACTTTGAAGAGTTTGTCAAAACTCTTTGGTTGGAAATTCAAGTTTTTCTCGAAGCCCGTGTAAATCAAGACGACTTTCTTTCGAATCTGCATGAAAAAACTAGGGGGCCGATCCACAACCTCGTCCTTAAACATTATATAGCTCAGAAAGTAACGCTCGTTATCGAAGTCACAATACATCACGACCACACCGTAATACTCCAGCGCATCCTGCCATTCCAATATATAATCTTCTGCTGCTTTCAAAAGCGGCTGGTTCGTTAGCTCGATTTTTTCAATGGAGTACACATCCTGAGAAAAACACACGCTATTGTAATAGCTAAGGGGGAGTAGTATGATCAAGACTCTCAGGCCCATGGCATAAGAATTACATTTCGAAACGCTTTTTTGGATATTTAGCTAACCAGATGTAGTCAACAGCTATCTTGTTCTTCAATCTGGGATTCTCCTCAATAACGAAATATTTAAAACCGGGTTTGTATTTAACATAAAGATCAGCGTCTTTGAATCCAAGTTTAAATTTTCCTCGCCTTAGTAACATGAGGGAACTTATGTGACTATCTGTCGACAATGTTGTGTCTACAGGGATAGTAACTTCATAACGAAATTGGTTTTTATCCTTGACCGCAAGAAGAATTTTGGCCTGATACAATAACCTATATTTTGCACCTTTTCCATAGCCGGTAAAGACAATAGTAACTGAATCGGTTTGCGCATTCATATTTAGCACAACTGCACACAAAAGCAGTAAGATCATTAACCATTTCATGCAGGTAATATTAATGCTCCCTCAATAAACCTAAACGGACTAGCGCGAGTGTTGCGCAGCTGCAGGCGCGCGGCGCACTTGTGCCTAGTCGTGCGGTCAGTCTTCGGACTGACGTTGGAACAAATTTAAAAGCAAGTCTGAAGAACTTGCAACATGATTGGCACAAGTGAACAACCCGCCAATTCAAACGCGCGACGCTTGCGCCAGTCAATAGTCTCAAATAAAACGAGGAAATTCTGGTACAAGTATGCGCTCCTCAATCTTTGCTGTTGCGGGGCTTTTTCTTCATGGGAAATTCAAAGCCAAAACGGACATTGAGTACATCGGCGTAAGGACTTTTGTGATCTGGATTAAAGAGGCGAAACATAATTAGTGCAGTACCCTTAACATTCTTTAGCAGGCGATAATCTTTCTTTATCCCAACAAATGCCCCCCACACCCACTCGCGCGAGCCAAGATCTGGTGTAGGTCGTCCGGGGACGAGGGGTGGAAGGAAAGTATTCATCACTTCAATTTCTGCCCGCGGTGAAAATCCTTCTCCGATTTTGTATTCGGAGTAAATTCTCGGACCATAAACACGTGCGTTGCGCGAACTCCACGAGTTGTAATCTGTATTGTAGCCCACACGCTGGTTCCATCCAAGGCCGGTGGTAAAATGGCCTGTGAACCGGTACCCGATGTAAGGGTTAAAATCGGTCAAGATATCTTCGCCTTTTTTCTGAATCTGCATGGCAATGCCGGGAAGCAATCGCTCAACAAGCGGCTTATCCCGCATTTCGTTCGGACGCTTTTTTGGAATTTCACTAAGGCTGTTCAGGCTGGAATACTTCTTTTTCAGCTTAGCGATCTTATCCATAGCCTCCTGTAATTGCTTTTCCTTTCCGGCGAAATGATCTACAGCCATTTGCTGTGCCTGTTGAACAACTTGTTCTTTCATCGCTTCTGGATTTTGAGCAGCGCTCAACATCGGATCGAGTTCACCCGCTTGCTTTGTAATTTCATTGAGACCAGAAACCTCCGCCGCTTTGTTCTCGAGCGTTTGAGGAAGTTGTTGTAGCTGCTCCAGATTGCCTTGCGTGATGTTTTGAATATCGTTACTATAACCGCCGATCTGCTCGGTTACTTGACTGACATTGCTCAACTCCGACGGAAGAGAAAGATTTGACGGAAGGGAAATATCAGAAAGCCCGTTGAGCTGATCCATGGAAGGCATCGAAGAACTCAAACCATTTAAGTTACCCAGCGGATTATCCGGCAGCGACAGCGATGGTATATCAAAATCCTTTACGGGCAATTGAAAGCCATCGATGTTCTTGGTGAGCGAGGATATCTTCTCTTGTAATTCGCCTGGAAGGTTTAATGAATTGACCTTACCAAGAGTTTTCGATTTGAGGTCCGCTACTTTTTGGTTGAGTGAGCTTAGCAACTCCTTTTGCTTTTGATTCAGGCTATCGATTTTACCGGTAATCGTTTCAGTCGGAAGACGAAGATTGCTCAAGCTATCCACCTTTGCCTGGAGTAAAGCTTTGTTCGACTCCAGGGTTGCGAGTTTTGATTTGTAGGATTGCTTGATGCTGTCGGCTTGGGCGTAAAAGGACGACTGAAGTGAATCCAGTTTGCCGGTGTAGGGATTAAGAAGAGAATCAAGCGAAACCGGCTGCAGGTTTAATGAATCACTCACCTGCGCCTGAGAAACAGAAGAGAACAATAAAAGGCAAGGAACCAACCAGCAACGGATGAAACAAAGATAGGAAATGGTGGTATAGCGTGAACTGTTTGACAATTATTTAAAATTCAGCGTATCACAGGGTGCGGGCATGCTTGTCGGTGCCGCCGCCCAGGCTGCCAACGCAACACCAACAAGGGCGGGAGGTCTTTACAATGTCTGTTTCAAAATTTCAATTGACTCAACCGATGGTCTTAATAGGAGTTCCTTGATGATGAATTTTTTCCTTACACGTCGAAATATAAAGGCTCTCCTTGCAACACCATAGCCGCCGTGATCAAAAAGCAGGACGTACAGACCCTTTTTTGAAATTCCCAGCTCAATCAACATTGAGTTGGGTAAATGATTTGATCCAATGTCCGTCTTGTTAAAATCCTTTCCATAGTCAACCATCGTTAAGTCCCAGCCGTTTCGATTAATAAATCGAAAGAATGATTTCGGAACTTTTCCTAGAGTGCGATAAACATCGAAGTCCGATTCCTTTACCTCATTAATCAAACTATCTGCAACGGTCTTGCCATTAATTTGGCCACTACCAAAAAGAGGGCCACAAGCGAGCAAAACGAGCAATGTATTTCTCATTTAGGTACATTGGATGTGGAACTTTGCATTAGCTCAGGTGATGCTTGGTCCCGATCATATCGAGGGTATTCTCCCAATGCAACTGCTGCAGGGGTTTCATAGTTACGAATAATGAATGTTTCTTCAGCTTTTACCTGAGCGTTTGTAGTGGGACCAATGGCCTTAAAGATTGAGATAGAGTTATTTAACATAAGACCGTTCCTTCCACCTTGCACCCTAAAATCGCCTGTTAATTCGCGTAGGCCATGAACAGTTTCATGGAGTAACAGCAAAGCCGGCGATTGGTACCCCTTAGTTTGACCTGCTTCCTCTATTCTTGCACCATATTGGTCCCACCAAACAAGTGTTCTAGATCCATCCGGTATCCACCTTGTATTTCCGGTTCCGTTTGGAGCTTTGTCTAAACGTGACCCACCTTGAACGATGCTTATCTTCTCCTTCCGGTCCGACAATTCTGAAATCACTTCAGCATCTGCGTGTTTTGCCTGAACCTTATCCAGAGCAGCAAAAGCGTTTGCCACAAACTGGTTCTTACCTTCATATTTCTCCCCTGGTTTGTACTGAACTCCAACAGTCTTGTACTTTACGTTCCCTTTTTTGTCAGTTTGCACAACACCATTCTTTGTTCTTGCCTCTTGGTAGTAGATCCAAATTTGCTTCCCATCCGGATCTATTAACTTCACCGGGTTGTTCGCAACATATGCGTAGTTGGTTAATGAGCTATACTTGGCGGCTAGAGGATCGCTAACCATCCAACGTCCAATAGATGGCTCGTACATTCTGGCTCCATAGTCAAGCCATCCCAAACCCAACTCGTTTTGCTCCTCCTTCCCATTGTACTTGTAATCCTGCGGAGTCGTGTTTTCGCGCGTCCATGAATTGAAGGTCAACCCAAACGGATAATAGTCATCCATCTGTATCACCGCCGATTGCGTATTGGTTATTTTGAAATCATCAAACTGTACCCAGTTGTTCGAATCGTTGTCGTAACTCAACCACACATAAAGGTAACCAGGCGCCGTGATTGTTTTTGTCGGAAAGAAAAGTCTTTGCTTGGTAAAGGTCACATCCGGTGCCAGTTTCCAGCCTGCATCCAGCACCTGGTATTTATCATCAAAGAGGATAAAATTCAAATAGGCCGCCGGCCGCGTGCTTCCCTGATTGCCTCCTGTTCCATAGGTCGTGATCGCGCTGTTTACCCCGGTGTAAATAGACCCGCTTTCACCCAGAGCGCCGCTCACACCTCCGAAAACTCCGGCAACCGAAGTAATCAGCGTAGTTAAAGGGGTGCTGCTGGTTCCAAAACCGCTGCTGCCCTCGTGATGTTCCCAAACTTCAATATCGATTTTATCACCCGGAAAGACCTTCATACTTTTCGCCGGTCCTGTTTTATAAGTCTGGTTCATCCGGACAACTTTACTTCCTCCCGTTGTATGGTTGGCGGCAGCAAACGATACCACATTGGTCCCCTGAACGTTCAGATACTGCGAAGTGTTGTCATTGGCATCTCCCTCGAAGGAAGCCGTTGTGGTGGGCACCGCCGGAGCAGTCGTGAACGTGAGCCGCACGTTGCCCAAGTGATCTTTCAGATTGTACTGGTATTCAGCAGCTGACGAACTCAACTTAACAATTTCGAAATCATTCAAGAAGTAGGACTGCCCGGTGGCAACGGGATGCCAAACCAAACTCACCGTAAGCGCTGTTCCTCCGCTCGGTATCGTGATGTACTGCTCAACCCAACTCTCGGTTACTTTTGATGTGGGTAGAGAAGCTCCCATTCCTAAATCAACCGGGCTTCCCCCGACCGTTGCCCGCACAAGAAAGTTCACCGGGGTTGCACCGCCGCTGTAGCCCTTAGCGCGCAACACATAACGCTCTCCCGGTTGAACATTCATCGAACCATTGAAACTGGCGCCACTTCGCAGACCCGACCCCGTGTAGGTTACCTGAATATACGTGATGCCATTTTGAGTTACCAGCGTTGCCAAGCCACCTGTGCCGGCGTTGGCTAATACACCATTGAGATGGCTACCATCGTTAGTATAGATAACTGTATTTTTCTCCATCACCACACGACCTTCCGTATGACTAATTAATTTCAGGTTGTCATTCTCAAACGTCAACTCGCCTATGTAATCGGTTTGCTTTGTCCAGCCAGAATAGTTTGCCACCTGAGATAGTTTTCGTCCGGTTGCATCATAGGTATAGCGAACATTATTGGCCCCTTTTGTTACTGTCTCCGGAAGGTTGAGGTGGTTATAGGTGATCACATTCGTGAGATCGGAAATTGATGTACCAATTCCTTTATTCAGGTCGCGTGTCATATTCCCATTATCATCATAGGTGTAGTCCTGCGTGGTCCCTGTGTTCCCATCCACAAAACCCTTGTCGCGGTCGCCAGCATCCGATACATAGAACAGCTTGTTGCCCTGTGTACCGTAGTTGTACGTCATGTCGTCCATCCAGCCGCTACCGCGCTTATCGTTACGCTGCATTCTGGTTAAGTTGCCGTTCAAGTCGTATTGATAACCTGTCTCCGAAAATCCATTGTTCGCCGCTGCCCCCCAGGAGGTAGTTTTTTCTTTGAACGTTGAACCGGCAATACGATTCATCGCATCATAGGTATAGGTGTACCCCTTCTGCTGTATTGCACCGGCGCCGGGATAATTGCTCCATTTCATCGCCGATATATTGCCGTTGTAAAGGCCGGTATTGGCGAGATCGGCATCAACAGTATTGTAGGACAAGGTCATACCGAAATAGTCGGTGGCATCATCGTTAATAATACCATCGTTCGTGAGCGAAGCATTGTTCATCGATGTCAGCCACCCACGAATGTTGTAGCGATAGTCTACAGACTGCTTTGCTCCGGTTCCGTCCGTTGCTGTACTGTGCAGCTTCTTATCCACCAGTTGCCCCAATTCATTGTACTCATTCTTAACCAACACCACATCACCGGCTCCATTGGTATTGTGTTTCACCCATAACAACCGACCGGCATGGTCATAGCCCGGGTTCTCGATAATATAACGGCTTGTACTATTCACAACATAAGTCCTTTTGGTGTGGACCACCCGGCCGGTAAAATCTAAGATGTTGGAGACTGTTGCCTTTCCTTTCTGATGATCACTTAATGATTGCAGCAGTCGATACTTCTGATCGTAATAGTTCACCGTTCGAAGCCATGTGGTTGTACCCAATATCTTAACACGCATTCCGGTGACCAGTCCAACTACCCTAGCGTTTGCGGCAGTTTCCTGTGGAATAGAAGTTTCAGGGTCAGTCAGCGACTCACTCGTATAGGTGTAACCGGACGGCGCCATGTAGGAGTCATAACCATCGTAGTAGGTAACGGTGAGATAGTCAGCGTCGGATGTCGATTGCGGGTACGATGCATTGTCATAACCCAATATTGCGCCGGTGCTGCCTTTATAAGTCTCATACCATGCCTTCCCGGTTGTTAAACTGTTGTAATAGGTATCTACACTGGTTTGCATGGTGGTGCGGTTGCTTGAGTTGACAATGATCCCGGTCAGGACCGGGCGATTGAGCGCGTCATATTTGGTGAACGCCCACTTTGTCGCATTGCGCAAGTTGCCATCCTGCACCATGACTAACCGATCGCGGTTGTCATAGACCATGTAAACAGCCTGAGCGCCAGGAACCTGTTTGGAAATCATACGACCCTTGGGGTCATATGCATACTGGAAGGCCCAGTTGGGCAGGTCTGTTGTTGGTACGTAGGTGTCGGAACTATGTGCCAGTTTACTAAGTTCCGGCTGGAACACAAACCGGAGGTTTCCTAAATCATCGTATACATAATACGTAAGGGCCCAGTCGTTTGTCCCGTTCAAATTGCTGGCGCCAGCAGCCGTGACCTGGACTTTTTTCAGAATTACTTTTCCGTCCTGATTGGTATAATCTCTCACAATATTGCGTTGCTCATCGTAGGTGACCTTAATGGCCAGTTGTCCTGCGTAGTAAAAACCGTTGGCTTGTACCGAATCCGCTGGAGCAGTCGCTCGCACCGGCATACCCGAGCCGTCCACGTTCCAGGCAATAATTTTTTCTGCCGAACTGCTCACCCCAGTGCTATGGGCATTGGTCAAATACTGATGCTCAATGAATTTATTGTTTTGTGTCGCACTCCAGCTACTGCCGACACCAAAGTCTTTGGAAGGGCGATTCAAGGGTGAAGGTTCAAAAATCGTTTCGCTGAAGGGACGATCGTCAACCGCGACTTTGGCTGTGTTGTCATAAAAGGTGTGCGTGTAGTCTTTGTCGTTTTTAAAGGAAATGTCTTTGTAACACCCCGTGCCATCATTCAGGAGAAAGGGAAGATATTTCAGACTCTCCCTTCCCTGAGCATCGTACACCTGCGGCTGTGCAAGGTCTTTAAGCAAGGGCGACGCCTCCCAATTCACAGTTTGAAGCGGGCGCCCTAAGCCGTCAAAGTAAGCGATCGTCGTCAGGGCATCGTAGGGCGAAAGTCCGGAAACTGAGGGTTCACTGGTTACATTATCTTTTTGAACCGTTCGGCTGATGACAAAGTTTTTGTCGGTTTGATAATCTGCTTTTGAAAAAAGGCGCGCGACATGAGACGCCGCGGTGCAAGTTCCTCCACCGGACACCATTACCTGGTAGTTGCCTTCATGTTGTAAAGAGAGGTTCGACAAGGAATAGGAGGCCGACGTTGCACCAGAAATGTTTGATCCATTTTTGGTCCATTGGTAAGTGAATCCGCTACCCTGCATTGTGACTGAAAACGTAGCACTACCACCCATAACGAGCGGCGAATTCACAGGTTGCTGTGTGATGATCGGAGCAAGGTTAACCGTAATGGATTTCGAGGAAGGTGGTCCGCCGCATCCATTGGCATCTCTACCATAGACACTGATTGACCCACTGGTAGCATTCGGAGCGAAGTTAACCACTGTCGAATTCGTCGAAGTGACTTGTTGTTGCCCATCTGGAAGTGTCCAAACATACTGCACCGCATTCGATAGGGCTGGTATTGAATACGCCACATTCGTCTGACCCTGGCACACCGATGAACTGCCCGTGATCGTTCCGGCTGCTGTTGTATTGGCGCAAACCACAATCTGCATAGAAGATGCAGCACTATTGCAGGATCCCGTCGTACCGGCCACGGCTATTTGCCCGCCTGTAAAACCTGTGCTAAAATTAACAGCAATTGAATTTGTGTTTGCTCCGCTTGCAATTGTAGCACCCGGGGGCAAACTCCACTGGTACCCAGTTACACCACTTATAGCAGGTATTTGGTAGGTGATGCCCGTATTGCCTGGGATGACAATGGGCGACCCGATAATTATTCCAGCCGCGGCCGGTGGTGTTCCTCCACTGCTAGTTACATTGAGCGTGACGTATGGTCCAATACCACAGGATCCGAGGTAGGCGTAATAAACGATTTGTCCTCCCGTAAAGTCGCTGGCAAAATTCACCGTTGCCGAAGTATTCGATTGTGCCACAATCGATCCGCCGCTGTTGTTCGTTGCAACCCATGATACGCCCGTGTATGCTGGAGACGTGATAGCACTTGTGAACGTTGCAGATCCTCCCGGGCATACCGTGATGGGTCCTGAAATAGGCAACGGAGTACCATCATTGAAGACGTCGACGGCAAGGGTCGCGTTCAACCCATTGCCGGTAACCTGAATGACCCGACCGAGTTGTGGTCCAAAAAATGAAATAGTAACATTTTTTGTACCCTGTCCCGTCGATACAGTGCCATTGGTCACAGTCCAAAGATATCCGGTTGTGGCAGCGGAACCGCTCACAGCATAGTTGGCGCTATAAGTCGAGCAAAGGAATGTCGAGCCTGTAATAGTACCCTGACCACTTGCAAAGATCGCACTGGCAAAAAGCGTGGTTGTGAGAAGTATGAATTGAATTTTCATAATGGATAGTTCATTTTGGATAACGTTGCACTAGTTCTTGTAATGGTACTGGAAATGTTTGACGATCTTCCTGTTGGTGTCTCGGACCACTTTCAATCTTGCCAGTTCATCATACTCATAATACTGGGTGAAGCCATTGGTATCAGTCGCTGAAGTCACGCCCACGACGGGTTTGTAGGTGTATGTTGTCAACTGAGCATTTGCCGGTGTAAACCTGACTTCGTCGATGGGAGTGGTTGCACTGATCCCGGTGATGGAAATGGTGTAGGTACCACCCGATGGTACAGTCACTGGAGTGCTGGTCAATGCCCATAGACTACCCGTACGTTTCCAATAGCTCAGGACATAAGCTCCCGGGGTCAGCGAGGCGAGGGGATTAGAGTAAGTACTAGTGGTATAAACTTTATCTCCGGATTTTGCCTGAGCATCATCCACACCAGTATCTTCAAAGCTGGTGTAGAACGCATCCTTTACCAATGCATTGTTGATAATGGCAACCGGTTTGGATCGACTGTAATTCCAGAGATAGCTTGCATACACATTTCCGGATGACGTAATCTGGTTCAGGTTGCCCGAGGCATCAAAATCATATAGATACTTCTCACCCGCGGGGTATCGTGAATCTTTATTGGATATTGTAAATGCGATTGCCGTCCCTGCCTCCGGAAGGACATTCACCGCGTTTTGATTTGAAAAACGGAAACCGGACAAAGGTACAGGAGCATTGGTTTCTAAATACCATTCCTTATCTGGCAATCCAACCAGGCTGCCGGTTTTATAAGTTGTTAGTTTGCCCCCGAGGATATTGACGCTTCCCGCCTTGTCGATCTGATAGCTTACCGTCTCCACGGGCTTCGCGATCATGTTGGCAGTCTTCATCTCGCCGATAAAGCCTGTAGTGTTTGTATAATCACCGGGATACAAATAGCGCGTAATAGTTCGGATGCCATCGCTTTGCTTTTTTATTTGCCGCGTAAGTTGAAGATGATCCAGGTTGTCATACTTGAACTCAGCCTCGGTAATCATCGGCCCGTTGTTGGTGTAGAGCGTTTCTATTGTTTTGATCGGAACCACTTTCCCGACCTCAATCGGATAAAAGCAAAGCCTCACGTTAGTAACAATGTCGTCGTGGCATAATAAGAGAGTACACCACCCGGGAGCAGTATGCGCTTCAGGAAAAATAACTTCCTTCTCGAAGTTCCAAAGGGTTTTGAGTGCCAGCGGCTCGCTATACGCAGTTCGAACGGTTTTAGTCGGATTTACCTGGCCCTCCAGATAGTAGCTGACCAGGATTTCCAGTCCATTTCCCGGATAAGCTGTTGAAGGTACACCAGGCAGGCTCTTTAGGTCGGTGTAATTGTTTTGGACGGCATAATTAAGTTTATCTTGTTGCACCTGGTATCGATAAACAACTCTCCCATTTCCCGGAAACGTTTCTGTTACTTTTGTATATCCAAGCAGTGACCCATTCGCCGAGTACGAGTAAGGTATAACTGTATTTGACCGCAGATAGTCATAGGTATCATCTCTGGTCAGGTTGGGTGCGTGTTGATCCCACTTCCTAATTATACTTCGCGAATAGAACATTGGAAAACGCATCATTATCCCACCTTCATATGTAAAGGTCCGTTCCGTTGTCTTTGCGGTTTCTGGATCGTAGTTCGCGACCCGTGAAACACGAAGCCCACCACCTTCATTGGAAGGATTGTTATTCGGTACGGTTTCGCTATAAGTGATATAAATCGAAGCCCATTTATCACCAGGATATCCGAGGTACTGAGGTGCCCCAGGTTTTGAATCCGGCAGGTTAGCCACTGCGCGGTAAAGCCCAGTGGAAAAAATTCGCGTGTATTGAGCCGTGCCGCCTCCGCCTTGAGGGCAATTCCGTAATTCGGGCCTCCAATTATCCCAATGCTCATCGGTATTCCATTGTGAGGTGGATGGATCCCATTTTTGGATCGTAACATACAGTGAGGTGGCCGTAGCCCCAAGACTACAGTCGTAAGAGATTTGTCCTGCCGAGCAGTTGCAACTATTGGAAGTGCAATTGCAGAAGAGGTTGACGCTGATGTCAACAACCGTATTGTTCTTGGCAATGGTGAATTCCTTTTGTGCCACACCCGCCCGGTACGCACCATTAAAAAGGTCAGTATCTACTCTGTTCACGTCTTGGGCATGCACAACTCTGGTCACAAACTTTAGTCCTTGCTGTTCGGTCAGGTTCGTGTATCTATTTATTTCATAATCAAACTGGGTCCAACCTTTTGTAGGATAAATGATTTTCGTTAGGATCCCGGCCTTCATACTCGTTTCATCCGGCTCACGGTTCGCGCCTGTCCAATTGCGAAATGCATAAGGTGGCACCGCAAGGCGATGGAGATACCGCCGAAAATCGGGCACGAGGGTAGTTATATTTGGCTTGCCATTGTAGTAACCCCAATAATCTTGAGACAAAGATGATTTGTAAGGGAACCCTGCGTCCTGATATTCGAATTGGTACTTTTTACCATCAACGTCAGCAGCTGTCTGTTCGACGACTGAAAGTAACTTCAGTCTTTTTCGTAAATAATTTTTTGGATAGTCGATCATGAATACACCAGGAAGATTTGAACCCGGCGGAATTGTATAGGGAAGGGTCATATAATCCGTCCCAAAGCCTGTCGCACTCGTGAAGTAGTCATAGTTGAATTTGAATTTCTTCACAGGATTAGCCTGTCCGGTTTGGTAAATTCGAATCCCATCTAACTTAAATCCATAGGAATCACCCCGCGCACTCAAATCAAAATCGATATATCCGGTGGAAAAAGTAATACGGCTGAGATAATATGGAAAAACGAACGTGGTACCCAGACTTCTGACTTCTCCTTGAACAAACTGGCTGTATTCATAGTAGCTGGAATAATTTGGCATTTGAGGAACACATCCATCCACTGCCGGCTGAAAAGCGGCCTGTCCACTATTGTAGGGTTCAAAGTATGTGCTAACAGGACTATATAGCTCGCTAAATGATTTATAAACAAACTCGACTTTATCGGTAGTATTATAAGGGCTTTCAATTTTTGTCAGATAGTAAACACCGATGGTGTAGTCAACACAATCTTCCGGCAAGGCCCCGTCGTTAACAGACGGGGGCCTGGACATTTCCGTAACGGCAAAAGTGTACTTATAACCATCAGGAGTGACTGCGAAAAAGGTGTTACCTGTTCTTGTGAACTTGATCTTGTTGTTCGTGAGCTCATAATAGATTCCTCCGCTCTTAATAAACTTGCCGGAATATCCACCGAAGTTGTACATATAGAGATCCGACGCTCCATCCATCCTCCACCAGTTCTGTTCTTCCAGGTACTGAAAAGTGTATTGCGTACCGGTCGAAGGATTATACAACGTCGACGCATCGGTATTCAAATTACCGAGATTTTGATAGTTGCTCCCTGCCAGATTTGGAATATAGACTCCGTGCTCAGAATCAGCACAAGCCTGACTTGATCCGTCATGTGCCCCCATTGGCATTTGAGTGATCATTCCGCCTGCGTCCAAACTCCAGGAATGTCCCACCCAACTCGATTCTTCCGTTACCTTCAATCCATTGGAATGATAACTCAACGTAATTGGAATCGAGATCCCCTTATCCGCTATTTCGTGAAGTGGAATGCTGATGTTTGGGATACCATTAAAATAACCGACCGGAACCTCGACCGGTTTCATAAGTGAAGCCGCTTCCGGCGTAGGGACCGTTAAAGGTTTAAAAGCAGCTTGCGCTGTCTGCCCATGAGTATTGCTGCAATACAAAAAGGCAGGTAAAATGAAAAACATGTACTTATACATCGTGGTAAGAATTTGCGTGACTTATTTCGCCAAAGTCTAATCAGCGTTCCAAAAGCCAATGAGGATCTCACAAGGCCTGACCTGAAATTTTTACGGCTGAATCAATTGATGACTACAGGGTAAAATACTCTCTCACAAATTTTTGAAACGAACGACTGAAGTCAAAAATCTTCACCTCATTCTAAAACACAAACATGACCTGAAACATCTGAAGACCTTCTGACGTGGTTAACGAATTTAACCAAACAAACTAATTGTTCAAGAATCAACCGACTTAAAAAATTTTAAAATTCAACTTGATCATTCAAAAAAAAAGACACGATGAAGCCATTGAGAACTAACTCATGGCTTCATCGAATCTTATTTCTGTTTTTACTTTACTGTAACCCGACGTTATCAATAAATACCGTTCCAGTCCATCCAGTATCCTGGAATTGAATTTCTCCAATCGTAGGAGGACTGCCGAAACTCGACAGCAGTATCTTCACGTCTTTCCACCTTCCAGCTTCTATGGGAACCTCAACCGTCACCGCGTTTCCACTCGGTGTTGGCTTAATGTTAACATTGATGCTAGTTCCTGCGCCTGCTCCGCCGAAAACGGAGAAGGCAAGGTATGTTTGGCCGGCAGTCGACAGTTCAGGGTTGCCCCACGAACCAAACTGCGCAGCGCCGCTACCACCTCCTGCAAAAGTGGCCTTGATGGAATTGGCGCCTTGTCGTTGTTGTTCTGCACTATTCCAGGTAGTAGTCGCACCACCCCAACCTCCTCCTCGCCCAAATGGAGTCTTATTTGTATCATCGTAAATAACCACATTCAGATCTGGAAGGATTCCCAGCGGCGGGTCAATGGTCAAACCAATTTCATCAACAAAGACCGTGGTATTCTGGTCGGTAACAGGATTGTTGTTTTTAATGTGCAACTCGCCAACGCTTGCGCCCCGCGCTCCTGGTAAATCATCCAACTTAACAACGATCTGATGGTATTTGTCTTTTGTGAATCCGGGAGGATAGATATCGCCGTTACCAGATAACTGCGGAATGATGTTCGAATCTTCACCCACCACATAAACATAAAATACCAGGTAGTTGAAACCATTGAAAGGATTACCTGCGGTACTGTTGTGAATCTGAATCGCGCCCCACTGATTGTTGAATACGGTCTTTATCGCCTGCGAACCATCAGCCGGATTTTCGGTATTGGCGTAGTCCTGGCTTACATATCCCCAACCGTCCCATTTTTGCCAACCATTTTGCAGCCCGTTTTTGTAGATGTAATAATCCAATGTCGGATAAGCACCTGATGGCGGAAGTTTCAGAATAGCACCTTCGAGTGGAGCACGGTAGTCGTGAATCGTAATGTATTCAATGGCTCCTTGCTTCGCGGTCGCAGGAATCGGGAACACCAGTTGGGTTGCCGTCTGCGTGGTGAACGTCGAAACTTCATCACCTCCAGTAAGGATAATCGTTTTTACCAGATCAAGATTTGTTCCATTGATGGTCAGATTATCAGTGCCAGGAACGGCCGGGCTCGGAGATAGTGAAGCGAACGTTGGCAGGATGATCGTTAACTGATCCGCAGTAACCACATCAATGGGAGATGCTTGCTTCAACGTAATTGTACCTTTTGTCGCGCCCGATGGAACGGTAACAACAAGTTCATCTTCAGTCTGGCTCACGAAATCTGAGACCGTCTTGTTTCCCTTGAACACAACTTCCGTGATCAAGTCAAGATCCGTTCCGGTTATGGTAAGGTTTTCCGTGTGCTTGAGACTCGTCGGAGCGATCGCTGTAACCGTTGGAAGCGTTACGATCAACTGGTCTGGAGAACCGAACGACAGCGGATCTGTACCACCTGTATTGAATATCAGGTAACCAGTTTGTGCGGCCATCGGTACCGTTACGACTACTTCTGTCAGCGTGCGGCTCACGAAATCCTCTTTCTTCACCACCTGGTCGCTGGCAAACGTGATCTCCTCGATCCAGTTTACTTTTTCACCGGTGATGGTGATCGTAGTACCGGGTTTCGCTTCCGGTGTGATGCTGTTGATCACCACCGGCACCAGGAAGTTCAGAATCGTTTGTGACTCGATATCTCCTTGCGGCGTTTTCAGAATGATCTTTCCAGCTTCTGCGGTTTCAGGAATCGTAATGTTGATCCTGTTGTCAGACACGGAAAGGAATTGGCTCTTCGGTATTTCCACCGCGGGTGGAAGCACGATCGAATTGACTTCATCCAGGTTGCGGCCGAAGAAAGTGACCTCATCGCCGTGATGAACACCCGACGGGCCGAAGCTCAGCAATACGACCTGATCATCCTCTTCCTCCTCGCAGGAAGAAACAAACATCAGGCCCGCTAATGCCATCAAGGCAACAAACCCTTTTAATTTATATAACATCTTGTTTTTCATATTTAGGCATCTTAGCGTTCCACGAATCTTACGTTGTCGATATAGAATTCTACGGCGTTGCCGGTGTTCTGCGGTGATCCAAGAAACCACGTACTGAACGTTCCGGCTGCGGCTTCAATGAACCTCTGGCCGCCAGTATAGTAGACCCCTTGCGTGCCACTCTCATCCATGAAATATTGAAAGTCCGTCAAAGGCACGACGACAGTAATCCATTTACCATCGGTGTTGAAGTCCTTATCGGCCGCTGCCCACGGACCCCAAATGGCCCGGGCATTGAGGCTGTTGCTCCAGATCTCCTGATTACTGTTGGTGTGCTCCGGTGTAGACAAGCAAAGGTTCAGATAACCGCCGTACCACTTTTTAACCTTCGTCTCAAACTTCAGTGCATACTCGCGGTACGAATTTGGATATAAGGGGTAGAAGTTTTCTGAACGATTGGGATCGCTTCCTCCCCAATATTCCATGAGAAACGGAGATGCTCCGTCACCTTCATTGCGTTGGTTGGCGTTAATGTTTCCGCGTACCACTAGGTATTTGCCATCGATGGGACCGTCGGAGTTTTCCGTGAGGCCCGTACGCCATCCATTGCCGACGAGGTTGTCAAAGTTCAGGACGATATTTCTCGAATCCCAAACATGAAAACTTGACTCGGTCTCTCCAAAGTTTGTGGTAACCGTAACCGGTCCCTCCAGTGCACCATCGGGCACGGAAACTTCCAATCGCTGCTGGCTAATCGATACGACATCAGCCACCACCCCGCCGGTAAACGTCACCGTGATGGGTTGGAAGAAAAAGTCTCCATTGATGACAAGGTTTTCACCATCCTGCGGCCATTCGTTCTTCGCTGATGCAGGAGCAGGAGGTGGAATGGCGACCACGAAAGGATGTTCCAATACGTTGCCTTTCGCATCCTTGAGATACATCTTATTGGTAATCTCGTCCGGAGCCTGGCTGGGCACCGAGACGAAAACAGTAGTATTCGAAACCCATGTCGGGTTAAGCGTCGGCGACTGTTTATCATTGAACCAGACCTCCCGTGTGCCACCCAGGTTCTCGCCCATGATGACGATACCGGTACCCAACGTTGCACTCACGATGAGTGAATCGGGCGTGTCAGGGTCTGAGAGTCTGATATAGTTGATGACAGGCGGACCATCCGGGTCTGAATACTCCATGCCATCCGGATCGTCACAAGACGTCACCAAGAACGCACTCATCGCCACCAGGGGCACGAGCGCAAAGGATAAATATTTCAATAGCTTCATGATCATTCAATCTTTATTTATTCAAACACATATTCTTCCGCCGGAACCTCGGGCGCCAGCAACGGATTGGACACAACTTCATTCGCAGGAATAGGCATTCTCATTCTGCCCGAAGTAAACTGCACGACTGGATCGTTGTTTTCATTTTCCGGGCGGCTACCCACGCCGTCATACGATCCCGAAGGAAGTGGAAACGGCATACCAGGGTCGCCGGATACATATACCAACTCATAAGCGGCCGGGTCATTCTCCTGACTGTTATTGTTCAGAATTTTGTAATAACGCGCAGTGCGGGCTTGGCTATTCAGGTAGGACATTGCATCCGCTGAATTCCGATAGTATCTGCGTTTAACATCCAGCCAGGTCAAACCTTCCAGTGCCAGCTCAACTCTGCGTTCGCTGCACAGATCAGCGTAAGTCATATCTCCATCCGTTGGAGGAAGCAATCCGGCGCGAGCTCTCACATTCACATAGGCTTGATAACCTGGGCCAGAGGAAAGTGATGTACCCCCTGCCAGCAGGGCTTCCGCATACATCAGGTACACATCAGCCAATCTCAACATGTAATTGTTGAGCGGAGAGTCCTGGTTCGTGATGGCGTATGTATGATCGTCAACACTTCCAACAACGTACTTCTTCAGGCTGTTGAGCGTTGGTGTTTGACTCTCAAGTGTACTACCATCTGGATTTCTTGAAACGATTTGATAGGTATACCCGCCTGTCTTTTTGTTGATGTAATCGTAGTGATCACCAACCTGCATGTAAATCGCTCTTCTGCGCTGGTCGGTCATACCCTCTGCATTGGCTTCCATGGACGTCAGGAAGCTTATGGTCATACACTTTCCACCACCCCATGCCTGCGTGTCACCCGTTATACGGGAATGACGGGCGAAGCGAGCCTGGCGGCTGTTGCCTGTTCCCCATCCTGCGTTGATCCATTCAATTCCAAAAAGAATTTCGGGATTGTGCTCGTTGGGTATTTTGAACATTTCCTCATAGTTCGGAAAGAGTGTCAATCCACTGTTGTTAATGACCTCGGCACAGAGTCCTGCCGCTGTGGCAAAATCGCCGATGGTACCAATGTCACTACCACCAACACTCCGCTGGGCTAAGCTCAGGTGCAGCTTGGCTAGCATTCCTTTTGCGGCCCATTTTGTCACCCGGCCAGGGTCATCCGTTGCCGGAAGGTTATCCGCTGCGAAAGCGAGATCTCTCCTGGCGAATTCGTACAAGCTGGCTGCCTTGTTCTTTGGCAGCCTCAGGTTTCCTGTTGCAACTTTTTGAGCCGGGTTCTCGACGATCGGAACTTCTTCCCAATATTCAGTCAAAAGGAAGTAAGCAAACCCTCTGAAGAATCGAGCCTCTGCCAAACCTGCGTTGATGGTCTGTGCATCTACACCATAACCACCTGCCACGGCAGGCATATCATCAATAATCAGGTTGGCATAAGAGATCACATTGTACAAACCTCTCCATCCGTCGCCGATGTGTGTATTGCTTTCGTTGTAAGACAAATAGAAAAATTGTCCTTCCTGATCCCAGTTGTGGTGCATATCACCGGCGAGCAGGTCGCTGGCGCACCAGCCGAACACGTCGTTGTACGTGAACCAAACGCTCCCATACAAGGAGGCTGTAGCCTGGCGAATTTCGCCTTGATTTCTGTACCACCCTGCTACCGTAGCCTGGTCTTGCGGCACAAACTCAAGGAACGAATCGGAACATGCACTGAACACAAAGGTGAGTGCCGTTGCCAGATAAATCTTGATATATCTTTTCATAATGAGTTCGATTTTGTTGTTAGAAGTCTATGTTAAGACCAAAGGTGTATACACGCGGCGAAGGGTACCGACCCATATCGACGTTTTGCATCGTCGGGTCCTGGTTGAAAGCACCAATCTGCGGATCCAGTCCTGAATAGTTTGTGAACGTGAGCAGGTTCTGAATATTGGTGTAGACTTGAACTCTTGAGATTTTCGCTTTTGAAACGAGTGAACTGGGCAACGTGTATGCCAGTCTGATGTTTTGCAAGCGCACGTAAGTGGCGTCTTCAATCCACCGGGTAGACATGTAATGGTTGTGATTCTCCGTACCGTTGTCAAATCTTGGCATATTGGTATTCGGATTAATCAGCTCGACTTGGTTGATGTCGTTGATATCGGTTCCTCCTTCAATGAGTTGAGTCTGCGCGCGATTAATAACCGTCATGGACTGGTTGTCGAAATTGCCGACCATCTGCTCATTTCTCGCCCTGGAGTAGTTTAGGATATCTCCGCCGATAGATCCTGAAAAGAAGAGATCAAGGGAGAAGGGTCCATACGTTACGTTGTTGTTGAAACCAAAGGTCCAATCCGGATTGGGATTTCCGATCTGTGTTTGGTCGCGGGCATCGATGATACCATCGCCGTTGAGGTCTTTCCATTTAATGTCTCCTAGCCACAAACCGGTTGTGCGCTCAATCTTGTTGACCGAAGGGTCGTCATCATCGGGTATTTGCACAGCATGAGCCAAGATCTCCTCTTTCGTCGTAAAGATGCCTTCCATCACATAACCATAAAACTGACCAACTGGATACCCAGAATCCGTGCGCACAGCCGTCTGAAATCCTGAGTACCAATAGATCTTATTGGTGATGGGATTTCCACTGATGTCAGAAACGTTATTGCGGTTGATAGAAACAGTTGCATTCGTGCTCCAGCGGAGTTTACCCTTGTCTACGTTGATCGAGTTGAGGGTGACCTCAATACCGCGGTTGGTCATTGTACCCACGTTGGCGTATGGGCCCGCCACATTGGTACCAAAGACTTCAGGCAGGGTCATTTGCAACAGCAGGTTATCCGTTTTCTTGTCGTATGCTTCAATCGTCATTTGAACACGATCGCTGAAGAGGCCCAAGTCCAAGCCGATGTTGGTCTGCTCAGTGGATTCCCATTGCACAAACGGGTTGGAATATCCAGCGTTTCGCACACCGGAACCGAACTGAGTCACCAAGCTGTTCAACTTGGAAACGAACGCGCCGTTATCAATTTCCTGGTTACCGGTCATTCCCCAGCCGAGTCTCAGCTTCAGATTACTGATGGTATTCGATTCAGGCATGAAACTCTCTTGCGAAATCTTCCAGCCAATGGAAGCGGAAGGGAACCATCCCCAGCGGTTCTCAGGGCCAAATCGAGAGGAACCATCCCGACGGATCGTTGCCTGCAAGAGGAACCGATCGCTGTAGCTATAATTTACGCGGGCAAAATAAGACAAGAGTGAACTCCAGCCTTTGTATCCGGTATTCGGAATGTTGGAAATTTCACCCTGATTCATCACCGGCAGGTCATTGGGAAGATTGATCTTATAGGCTGTGAATCCATTCCACTGACTTTTCTGCGCTTCCATCGCGGCCAGCACAGTGAAGTCGTGGCTGTTGATGCTCTTATTATAGGTGGCATAGTTTCTCCACTGCCAGCTAAAATTCTGGCTGTTCCGCTGCGCCAACTGGCTGGTCTTATTTTCCAACGTGCCCCACTGGTACGTCGGCAGGAAAGCGATGTTCTCGCTGTTGCTGTAGTCCGATGACAACTCCGTTCTAAACTTAAGACCTTTGATAATATCGATGTCCGCATAAAGGTTGTTCTGAACACGGTTGCCCAACACAGTATTATTCTTGATGAGTGCTTGTGCTACCGGATTGGACCCGATTTGGGAGGATACGTTTTGTTGCGTCGGCCCCGCATACGTACCATCAAAATTCTTCACGGGTATGTGTGGCGGCATTTGTGCTGCCTGTGAAATCACACCATCGCCACCATCCTGCTGCGTAATCTTGTCGTCTGTTCTGGCCAGCGATGTATTGAGTCCGATGGTTATTCTATCCTTTACTTTGCTTTCCAAATTCACACGGCCAGTGAACCGCTCAAAATCAGAACCGATAACGATACCATCTTGTGCGAGGTAGCCAAACGATACGAGGTAACTGGTGTTTTCTTTTCCGCCGGAAAGTGTCAGGCTGTGGCTTTGCATTGGAGCTGGCTGGAACACTGCTGCCTGCCAGTCTGTTCCGCGTTCCAGGATGCTTGGATCGGCAAACGCAGCATTCGCTCCAATCGTCGATACTTCACGCGCCACTTCATTATTGTATTGTGCATAGGTAGGAAGGTCCATCAAGTCGAACGTCTTGTACACATCCTGCACGCCGACATAACCATTGTAGCTCAGCGTCGACAAACCTTTCTTGCCGCGCTTGGTGGTGATGATGATAACACCATTCGCACCGCGTGATCCATAGATTGCAGCGGCGGAAGCGTCTTTCAATACTTCAATGCTCTCGATGTCATTCGGGTTGATGTTGGACATTGGATTCAAGGCGCCTCCTTGCTGACCGCCTGAGCCGCCCGCCCAATCAAATCCGGTAATCGCGCCGGCATTACCCGCAACCTGGATACCATCAATTACATACAACGGCTCGCTGCTTTGTGTGAGCGAGGTAGTACCGCGAATGCGAATGGAAACTGCGCCACCGGGTTGTCCGGAGTTTTGAGTAACCTGAACACCAGCGACACGACCTTGCAAGGCCTGGTCAAAGCTGGCCGTGACCGAACCCCGGAGAGCATCGCCGCTCACGGAGGAAATCGCGCCCGTCAGGTCTGACTTCTTTTGCTCACCATAACCAATCACCACGACTTCGCCCAGTGTTTCAATATCCTCAGCGAGTACAAGATTGATTTTGGTTTGTGAGCCTACCTTGAGCTCCTGCGTTTGATATCCGATGAATGATATCACCAGGATATCTTCATCCGCAGCCTCAAGCGAGTAACTACCTGAACCATCCGTGGTCGTTCCCACGGTGGTACCTTTCTTAATCACGTTGACGCCAGGCATCCCTGTGCCGGCCGCATCCGTAATTTTGCCTGTCAGCACGCGCTGCTGCGCATGGGCAGCAAGGACGCACAACAGAAGCAAGAGTACGGAAGCCAGTCTGATTGCGCTTCTGTAAAACTTCATCATAGGTTAAATTTGGTTTAGTTTGATTTCTATATTTTTCAAACCCCGTTTCCGAGGTTTGCGAGAATCCTTCTCCGTTTGACCTCACCAAACGAGGAGCGGGTTTCCCCACTCCCGTTTGATTCAGTTTACCCAAACTATCGAAAGGCTTAATGCTAAGCACCGCAACGGTGTGCTACGCCTAGTACACCGAAAACGGTTGAAATAAAGGTAGGGCGCCAAGGCCCATATGGGAGGTATGGTATTGTTTAGGAGAGATGGGTTAGCCGTTAACACGGGGTATCATATTGTTTCCAAATGTGGTTTGATTTGTTAAGGCCTTAATCCAAACAACTGTTAAACGCCTGATCCGACGGCATTTCGAGAAAATCGCAAAGGTGTAAGGGAGGAAATCCCGGGCGGGCTCTATTATATATAGAGTCAACGCAGTAAATAATGGTAGGAGCTTCGTTCGCCGCTGTGTGGTGAAGTACAGCGCTTAATCGACCTAGAAAATGATAGCTAGCGCAATAACGATGGCCAAAACAAAATAGATTGCTATTTCAAGGGCAAGCATGTATCGCTTTTTCCGTTTCAACTGTTCCATGACAACCGTTCTTTCTCCGGCCAGCAAAAATAATTGCTAGCGTTCGCGAATGAGGTAATGAAAACGTAATGATTGGGGATTGATTTGTTATTCGCAGAAGATTTTTGCGCGCAAACACATTTAACACTATCGTTTTGCCGAAGCGTAAGCCGATGGCAGCACGTTGTATTCATCCTTAAAGTATCGCGCAAAATATTTAGGGTTGTTAAAACCAACCTGGTACGCTACTTCTGCAACGGTAAGCTGGCTCTTTTCTAACAGTTGAGCCGCGCGCTGTAGCCGTATCGTACGAATAAATTCAAGCGGGGGCTTTCCCGTGATGGCCAGCAACTTCTTATACAGGTTCACGCGGCTCATGCCCAGCTCGTGGCTTAGGTTTTCCACTGAGAAATCGGCGTTGCTGATGTTATCTTCCACCAGCTTGATGGCGTTTTGAATCAGTTTTTCATCAAGGGATGAAATGACGATGCTGCTGGCCTTCACCTCGATGTGTTTTCTGAAATCCTTCTGAAAGATCTCCCGCTGGTGGATAAGGTTCTTAATCCGCGACTGCAATATTTCAAAACTGAAAGGCTTCGTAATGTAGTCGTCGGCGCCAGCTTCAAATCCTTCGATCTTCTGCTCTTCGCCGGACCTGGCCGTCAATAATATTACAGGAATGTGCGAGGTATTCCGCTCGTTCTTGATCTTGTTGCAAAGCTCAACGCCATTCATCTCCGGCATCATCACATCGCTCACAATCAAATCGGGAATGTGGTATTGGGCCTGCTTCAGACCTTCCTTTCCGTTGCTGGCTTCCACTACCTTGTACTGAAATTTCAGGTTGTCTTTCAGGTAGAAACGAAAATCCTCGTTGTCCTCCACCAGCAGCAGTGTAGGTTTCTTACTGGCCGGCGCATCCTTTCCTTCATCCGAAATTGAAAGCTCCGCGAGGGGAACCACTTCCTCCACGGTCTTTTCCACTTGGGCTTCAGCATGTTGAATTTCTTGCACTGGAATGAGGACCTGGAAGGTACTGCCCTTGTTCACTTCGCTCTCCACGGTGATGGTTCCGCCATGCGCTTTGACAAACTCGCGCGTGATCGACAGTCCGATGCCACTACCCTGATTCACCATACTCTTCGGAAGGTCGTCCTGGAAGAAACGCTCGAAAATCTTGTCTTGCTTTTCGGGGGGAATTCCAATGCCTGTGTCCTTCACGAGTATCTGAATCCACCGGCCCGGATCGTCCGGCATGGTGTACGGATTGATCAAAACTTCTACCCTACCGTTCTCCTGCGTGAACTTGAACGCGTTAGAAAGGAGGTTGAACAATATTTTTTCCAGCTTGTCCTTATCAAAGAAAGTCTCCAGCGACGGTACATTACTCTGGATGTTCAGCGCAATGTTCCGCTTCTCGGACAGATCGGAGAAGGACTGCGCCGTTTCCTTGATAAAGTGGACGATATCGCCTTCTGATGGATTCAATCGCACTTCCTGCACTTCCATGCGGCGGAAATCCAACAGTTGATTCACCATGTTCAACAACCGTTTTGCATTCCGGTAAATCAACTGGAACTGCTTTTTCTGATTGTCGTCCTGAGTGTTCTTTAGAATTTTCTCCAGCGGTGTCAGGATGAGCGTTAAGGGTGTTCTAAACTCGTGGCTCACATTCGTGAAGAACTTAAGCTTCATCATGTCGAGTTCATGAAGCGTTTGCGCTTCCTGTCGCTCCTGGTGGATCCGGTACTTCATTCTTTCGCGTTCCTGAATCAATTTCCTGGAAAGCAGCAGCGTCGCAAAAACAATCACGACATACAGCACGAACGCCGTCTTCGTTTTCCAGAATGGAGGAAGTACGGTAATCTTCAGCTGCGTTCCTTCAGCATTCCAAACGCCGTCGTTGTTGGATGCAATCACCCGGAAAGTGTAATCACCTGGATCAAGGTTGGTATAGGTCACTTTGCGTTGCGAGCCCGTGGTGGTTAACCAGTCGTCGCTGAATCCCTCGAGCTTGTACTTGTATTCGCTCTTCTCCGGGTGAAAGAAACCCAGCGCAGCAAATTCTATTGAAAAGACATTGTCGGCGTGATTCAGCTCCAGTGAGCGTGTTTCCGAAATGGATTTTTCAAGAATAACTTTCCCATTAAGTTCCTCGCCAATCCCGATGGATTTATTGAACACCTGGAAATTCGAGAGAATCACGCGCGGCTTGGTGGTGTTCAACTTGATCTTGTCTGGATTCACAATGTTCAGACCATTCGGCCCGCCATAGACCAACTCTCCATTCTTAGTTTTGATTCCACCATTTTCATTGAACTGCTTGGCTTGCAAACCATCCAGTTCGTCGTACGTGCGGATGTCGGTGATCTGGGGATCGCCTTTCTTATCCGTCGTGATGATCAGGTTCGAAATGCCATTCGGTGTGCTCACCCATAAATTGTGATCGCTGTCTTCCAACACGGTGAGGATCGTGTTGTGAGGAAGGCCATCGGTTCGTTTAAAAGCGCGGAACGTTTTTGTTTTTGCTTCGTAAAGGTTTAGTCCGCCGTGCGTACCAATCCAAATGTTGCCGCGACTGTCTTGCAGGAATGACAAGACGTTGTTGTTACTGATACTGTTGGGGTTATTAACGTCATTGAGGTAATGGTTGAATCGTCCTGAGGCGCGATCCAGGATTTCAATTCCGTATCCAGTTCCAATCCAGATATTTCCCTCTTTGTCTTCGAGGAAAGCCGGAATGTAGGTGGCATGAATTGAATTCGGTTCTCCAGGACGGTAATGAATAAAGCGATCCTTGTCGCGGTCGAATACGTCGACACCTTTCGTTAAGGTGCCTAGCCAGAGTCGGTGTTGAGAATCCTCGAAGATATCCCAGATGCTGTTGTCAGCGATGCTGGCGGGATCAGCGGGATTATTTTTATAACGCGTGAATTTCTTCCCGTCAAAACTATTTAGCCCGCCAAAGTAAGTTCCGATCCAAAGTTTTTTTGAATGATCGAGCCAGAGGCTCACAATGACGTTGCTGCTAAGACTATTCGGATTCGTGGGATCATTGAGGTATTGCTTGAAAGATTCTTTCGCACGGTCGTAGTAAATCAATCCGCCGCCATTGGTACCGATCCATAAATTTCCCTTCTCGTCTTCGGCGAACGCGTTGACATCGTCGAATGGCAAACTGTTGCCATCGGATTTCAAATGACGTATCAGGCGGAACCTTCTGATGTTCTCGTGATAATAGTTGATTCCTTTCTTAAACGTACCGGCCCAGATAATACCTTCATCATCTTTAAATAACCGGTTAATAGAATTCTGAGACAAGCTTTCATTATCATCGGGGTCACTCATCAGGATTTTTACTTCGCCGGTCTTTTTGTTCAGGATGTTTATTCCGCCGTGATCGGTCGCCACCCAAATCAATCCGGCGTTGTCTTCCACGACGCCGCGTACAATGTCCGTATTAATTCTCCAGGGCGATGAATTCTTTGTGATCCGCGACAGCCGCTTCCCTTTCGTATCAAAATAAAAAATGCCGAGGTTGTCGTTGATGGCGTGCACCCACAGATTGCCTTCGCTATCCAGCATACAATCATATTCCAGCGCCGCGGAAAAACGACTGATGTACCTTGTGCGATACACCACCTTGGCAGTAGTACCATCGATTTTTTCAAGGATACCATTGCTGTGAATAACCCAAAGGTTTCCGTCAGCATCCGTCGCGCCGGCGTTGAGTTCGTTGGTGCTGATGGCAGTAGTGTCGCCCTGTACATGGGTCAACGCGACCGTGCCTTTGCCGGGCGTATATTTATAGAGTCCTGAAAAAGAATGGAGGAACCAGAAGTTGCCTTTCCCATCTTTCTTGATGCCTGCGATAAGCCCGCTGGGAATTCCGATCTCGCGAAGTATTTCGTCGGCGTTATGGTGGAAGTTTTCAGTTTCGTGATTGTAGATGTCGTTGCCGGCCCAGGTGTGAACCCACATTTTTCCATCCGGACCTTCAAAAAGCCGGTTGACGTCGTCGTTGAAGAGTGAGAGCGAATCGGTCGCATCGTGGGTAAACACCTTCATGGTGTAGCCATCGTATCGATTTAGTCCGGCGCTAGTGCCAAACCAAATGAAACCCTGGTTGTCCTTGAAGATGCACTTGACGGAATTATTCGATAGTCCATTGGCGATATCGATTTTGGAAAAACGATACTGCCCCGACTGCGCGGTGACACCAGCACTGTACAGGAAAAACAGTGCAACAAAGAAGACCCTGCATACCATCATTACAGTAAAATTAAAAAATCTAACTGTATGTGTTTACTCAAAACACAGTAAGAAGGTCTTTAATATGCTGCCGGCCGGTTATACCTTGGTTCGCTCCATTCGCGGAACGAGTAAGTGAGTGATCACCCATGCCAAAAAGTACGCCGAACCGCAAATTCTTATAGATCCGTAATGAGCTTATACTTCGGAACCAATGTTTTCATGAACGTCCAGGCTACCAAATAGGCAACCGCGCAGATTCCAAACATGATGGAATATCCAGTCTCAATGTGTCCCAATGCTTTGTAGTGATCGAAGAGTGCTCCACCTATTTTCGTGAGGATCACGCCGCCAATACCTCCTGCCATTCCACCGATACCCACAACAGATCCAATGGCTTTTTTCGGGAACATGTCAGACACGGTCGTAAATAAATTCGCGCTCCACGCCTGGTGTGCCGATGTCGCTACGCCAATAAATAACACAGGGACCCAGAAGCTGATATGTCCGAGCGATTGCGCGGCCAGAATAGTGAGCGGAAATAATGCGATCACAAACATGGCGCGCATTCTGCCATCATAAGGCTGATATCCTTTCTTGATAAAGTACATGGGGAACCATCCTCCGCTGACACTGCCGATCATGGCCATGGTGTAAACAACGGCGAGCGGAAGGCGAACAGCCTCATCTACTATGTTATACTGCGCTTTCAAAAATGCTGGCAGCCAGAACAGGAAGAACCACCACACACCATCCGTGATGAATTTGCCCAAGGCGAACGACCAGGTTTGTCGATAACCCAGCAGTTTGACCCACGATACTTTTTGTTCTGCGACGGGTTCTGATTCTTTATCATCGCTGTTGATGTACGTGAGTTCCGCAGCAGAAAGTCGTTTTTGATTTTCAGGCTTTTCATAGAACAAGAACCAGAAAGTGAGCCACAGGAAACCTGTTGCACCAATCAGGATGAAAGCATACTCCCAACCCCAATGTCTGTAAATCCACGGTACTGTGAGGGGTGCAAGTATGGCCCCGATGTTCGTCCCGGAGTTGAAGATACCGGTTGCGAGAGATCGTTCACGCTTTGGAAAATACTCTGCCGTCGCCTTGATGGCGGCAGGAAAGTTCCCTGCCTCACCAAATGCCAACACGGCACGTGCGACCATAAATCCTAAAACGGAAACAGATACTGCCGTGATTCCGAACCACGCTGCAACGTTATTACCGATCGGAAGAGCGAGTGCATGTATGATCGCAGCGACAGACCAGATGATGATGGCCCATGCATAACCCCACTTGGTTCCCAGTTTGTCGACAACGCGTCCTGCAAACAACATGGAGATCGCATAGGTGAACTGAAACACCGCGGCGATGTTCGCATAGTCGGTATTCGACCATCCAAAGAGCTCTTCCAGCCTGGGTTGCAACAAGCTCAACACTTGCCGGTCAAGGTAGTTCACGGTGGTCGCGACAAATACCAGCGAGCAAATGGTCCAGCGGAAATTTCCTACTTTCTGGTTTATCGAATCAAGTTTTTGCACGGGATGAAGGTTTAGGGTGGTCTGATATCTATTTGCTTCTCACTTCCTGTATGATGGATAATGCTTCTGTAATCCGTTGTTGAAGCAGTGTCCAATTCTTTGTCTCGAGAATTTCTTTCGTAAAAAGTTGAGAGCCTAATCCCACGCAAGTGGCTCCGGCTTTAAACCATGCGCCGAGATTCGATTGATTGGGCTCTACGCCGCCGGTGATCATCAATTGCAAATCAGGAACGACGGGCATGATCGATGAAACAAATCCGGGTCCGAGAACGGATCCGGGAAATACTTTGATCACTTCCGCTCCGTTTTCTTTAGCCGTTACGATCTCGGTTAACGTGGCACATCCCGGAATCCACATCTTGTCGTATTGCTTGCACACCGTCGCCATCTCCAATTTCAAGATGGGCGATATAATAAAGTCGGCGCCCACGTCAATGAATTTCCTGGTGGTTGCGCTATCCATGATCGTGCCGATACCCAGCATCAGGTCGGGATAGTGTTGGCGCGCTTTGATCAAATGTTGAAATACTTCAAAAGAATTTTTCTTACGGTTGGTGAATTCAAACACCCGGATTCCGCCGCGATAAGCAGCTTCCAACACCTGCTGTGCATCTTGCGGGTTGTCGTGCGTGAACAAGGGAACAATCCCCGTTCGTTTCATGGTGTCGATAATTTGTTGTTTTGAAAAACTCATCTTCAGTTTCTTATCTCGTTAATTATAAAATCAAAAAATCCTTATCGCAAAAGCTTCCCGACATTCTCGCCTTTCACCAATGCTTCTACTTCCGCAACCGATACGACGTTGATATCTCCTTCAACAGAATGCTTCAGTGTGCCTGCTGCGGTCGCGAAGTCGATCGTCTGTTGATCGGATTTCTTTTCCAGCAAGCCATAAATTAACCCAGCCATGAAAGCATCTCCCGCGCCAATGCGATCCACAATGTGTGTGATATCATATTCGCGTGAGGACAGCAGCTCTTTTCCATTCCAAAGAATGCCTTTTAGTCTATTGTGCGAGGAACTGACGGAGTCGCGCAATGTGGTGGTGATCTTCCGGGTATTGGGATTCGCTTTCATAAATGAGGCGCACGCCTCTTGAAAAGTTTTTCCCGTGATACCCAAACAGTTTTCCATATCGGCGATGCCCGCGACAATGATGTCTGTCTGCTCAATCAGTTCTGGCATGATTTCCTTCGCCGTCTTACCATACTGCCACAAGTTTCTGCGATAGTTGATGTCACCCGAAACCGTGAGGCCATTCTTGCGTGCTGCCTGGATGGCTTCGCGACAAACATCGGCAGCGCCTTGTGATATGGCAGGCGTAATGCCAGTCCAATGAAACCAGGTGGCTTCTTTAAAGACATTGTTCCAGTCGATCATGCCGGGCTTGATGTGCGCGAAGGCAGAGTCGAACCGGTCGTACAGCAATCGCGATGAACGTTGCATGGCTCCGTTCTCCACGAAGTAAATGCCCATGCGCTCGGGTCCATATACAATAGAGTTTATGTTCACGCCATGGCGCTGCAGGTTTTGCGTGGCGGCATGCCCAAGATCATTGTCGGGGAAACGTGTGACGTGCGTTGCCGGAATTCCAAAGAGGCTCAATGATACAGCAACGTTCGCTTCCGATCCGCCATAGGTGGCGTTGAAGTTCGACACTTGCGTGAAACGCGCGAAGCCCGGCGTGGATAGCCGAAGCATGATTTCACCGAAGGTTACTACTCCTTTCTTAGACATAACTCTTTTAAGGTTCAAATCTCAAGCATCAAAATGCAAACAAATTTCAAATCCAAAAATTTCAAATTCCAAAACTCCGGCTTGATCACTATACCCCAGCGAAGGAACTAAATCCGCCGTCGACGGGTACTACTATGCCTGTTACAAATTTGGATGCATCAGAACAAAGCCAGATCAATGTTGTGATCAATTCATCTGCTTCTCCAAATCGAGCGTAAGGCGTGGATCGAATGATGGATTCACCGCGCGCTGTAAAACTGCCATCCGGATTCGTAAGGATCTTTCTATTCTGTTCGGTGATAAAGAACCCGGGAGCGATCGCATTCACCCGAATGCCTTCACCAAATTTTTTCGCTACTTCTACCGCGAGCCATTGCGTGAAGTTACTCACTGCACCTTTCGCGGCGGCATAACCCATAATTCTTGTCAATGGCCGAATGGCGGCCATGGAAGAAATATTAATAACCACGCCGCGCTTGGACGAAATCATCGGCTCGAGAAATACTTGCGTCGGCAACACCGTGCCGGTAAGGTTTAAGTCGACGACTTTCTGGAAGTCATCCATCTTCAGGTCCATGAAAGTTTTGTCGGGCGGAATGGTAGCGCCGGGTACATTGCCACCTGCTCCATTCACGAGAATATCGATCGATCCAAATTCCTTCAGGATTAACTTCTTGGCTTCCTCCAGTTGCTTTTGATCGAGCACGTCGGCGGAAATTCCAATCGCCTTTCCACCGTCCTGAATTATTTCGTTGGCCAATGAATCGGCAGCGTCCTTTCGCCTTCCAATGATGACTACCGCGGCGCCCGATTTCGCCAGCGCTTTACACATCACACTTCCAAGCACGCCTGTACCTCCGGTGACAACCGCTGTTTTTCCCTTGAGACCAAATAGATTTTCGAGGTAACTCATGATGCTTTTAATTGAATGGCTTGATGCAGGCGGTTGCTTTCATAACACGCCTCTATTAATTGTATGCCTTGTTTTGATTCTTCCGGTTTTACCGCCAGCGGCTTTCCATGCCGAACGGCTTCGGCAACATTCTGATAAAATGCGAGGTAGTTGCCGGGCACCGTCTCAACCGTTCCGATGGATTGAGCACCTTGATTCATCGTGTTGAGTTTGCCCCAATACTTTTTATCTTCTATTCCCCAGCCGGGCGAGCCTGGGACCCTTCCGTCCTTCAACGCCTGCTCCTGCGGATCGATACCGTACTTGACAAATGACCCTTCTGTTCCGTGCAGTATAAACCGCGGTCCTTCCTCGCGAACGAGGTAACTGGATTTTACAATGACATGGAAGTCGGCATACCAAAGTCGAATGTCGTAGAAGTCATCGACCTTTCCGCCGGTGCGTTGAACACCCAACCGTGCGTCTACTTCTTTCGGCATTCCAAAAAGAACGATGACCTGGTCCAGCAAGTGTGATCCCAGATTATAAAGAATTCCTGTTCCGATGGAACGTTCTTCCTTCCAGGTACCCGGTTCGATGTAGTTCCGAAACCGATCGTAATGGATTTCACATTCGACTATTCGTCCCAGCATTTTCTTCTCCACCACTTGTTTAACGGTGAGAAAGTCGCCATCCCATCGACGGTTCTGAAAGACGGTGAGTATTTTTTTCTTTTGCTTCGCGAGGTTGATCAATTTATCGGCTTCGTCGACCGTAACCGTGAATGGTTTTTCAACCACGACGTGCTTCCCGGCTTCCAACGCCTGCGTCGCATAAGCGTAGTGTGTTTGGTTAGGCGCGTTGACAACAATCAGCTCAATGGAGTTGTCTGAGAAAATATCTTCTGGCTTCTGAACAACTTTTACATTCGGGTAGCGCTTGGTTGCATGCGTGGAACTGCGCTGCACAATGGACGACAGTTTGAATTGCGGGAGTGCCGCCAGCAAGGGAGCGTGAAACACCTCCCCCGACATTCCATAAGAAAGCAGGGCTGTAGAAATTGGATTCATTGTTGAATACGCATGGCTATCTTTTCCGATAGTAAATGTTTCGACGATGATGAATTTACTAACCTACTACATAAAGTAGCGGCATCAAACCCGGCGACCGATCTATTTTCAACTTCCATTGCATCGCTGTGAAGATCCTGACAGGTTCTGAACTTTAAACCCGCTTCACGTATTATCTTTATTGTCGAGACGCCCTCGATACCACTACCGGCGGTGGTGGGGTTTGTTTCTGCAACAAGAATTCCAGCGAGCATGCGTAGACAATTTAATTTTGTATCCCGATTACTTTGTTCACAAAAAATAGTAAATTGCGCAATCGATTGCGCAAGATAGTAGTTTTCTCCATATGGCAAACAGATTTTTAAAAATTCATCCCGCAGACAATGTATATGTTGCATTGACTGACCTGAAAGCAGGTGAAACCCTGACCGTCACCGACGGCAAACTCACCCTGGTGGACGACATCCCTGCGAAACACAAATTCACAGAGAAAAACCTTCAGCCAGACGATGAAGTGTTGATGTATGGAACGCTCGTCGGCAAAGCGATTCAACCCATTAAAGCCGGCGGCGTAATCGGAACCCATAATATCAAACACAAGGCTGCGCCCTACTCCGGCAGAACAAAGTCTTATCAATGGACTGCCCCCGACGTCTCGAAATTCACGAAGAAGACATTTGATGGATACCATCGCCCGGATGGACAAGTCGGCACGGCCAACTATTGGCTGGTTGTTCCCTTGGTTTTCTGCGAGAACCGAAACGTGGAAGTCATTCGTCAGGCATTCATGGACGAACTGGGTTTTACAAAACCAGACGCCTTCAAAAAATATGTGCACGAGTTGGTGCAACTCTATAAAGATGGAAAGTCTGATCAGATTGCTTCCGCTTCTTTCCAAGAGCACCAAACCAGCGGCCGCTCCCGCATCTTCAACAATGTAGACGGCATAAAATTCCTCACGCACCAGGGTGGCTGCGGCGGAACACGTCAGGACTCACAAACGCTTTGCAAACTTATTGCCGGATATATTCACAATCCCAACGTAGCGGGCGCAACCGTTTTGAGTTTGGGTTGTCAGAATGCTGAAATCAAAACTTTACAAGAGAGATTAAAGGAATTGGATCCGAAAGGGTCCAAGCCTGTGATCATCCTCGATCAGCAACAATCCGGTACAGAACAAGAACTGCTCACACAGGCGATCCAAAAAACTTTTCTATCGCTCATCGAGATTGACAAGATCAGTCGCAAGCCCGCTCCGCTCAGCAAGCTCACGGTGGGATTGAAGTGCGGCGGCTCTGATGGCTTCTCCGGAATTTCCGCCAACCCTGCGATCGGTCACACTTCTGACCTCCTGGTAACACTGGGCGGAAGTACGATCCTTTCAGAATTTCCCGAACTCTGCGGCGTGGAGCAAGAACTGATCAACCGCTGCGAAGATGATGCCGCGGGTGAACTCTTTATTAAACTCATGCGCACTTACTCCAGCGCTGCGGAAGCCGTCGGTTCTGGCTTCGATATGAACCCTTCACCGGGAAATATCAAAGATGGCCTGATTACCGATGCAATTAAGTCGGCCGGTGCTGCGAAGAAAGGTGGCACCGCTCCCGTTGCCGACGTGTTGCAGTACGCCGAGTACATTAAGAAACCCGGACTCAATTTACTGTGCACGCCCGGGAACGATGTTGAAAGCACAACGGGTACTACCGGGTCGGGCGCACAGATCATTCTATTCACCACCGGCCTCGGAACACCAACGGGAAATCCCGTGTCACAGGTTATCAAGCTCTCCACGAACACAAAGCTCGCGCAAAAAATGCCGGACATCATTGACTACAACACCGGTGGAATCATTTCCGGAGAAAAAACTATTGAGCAGGAAGGTGAAGACATTCTCGACTTCATCATCGAAGTCGCCAGTGGTCGCGTCACGGCTAAGGCTGTTCAACTGAACCAGGATGATTTTATTCCCTGGAAGCGTGGCGTTTCACTTTAGAATGTTCTTCGTTCGAAGCTCGTCCATTAGATAAGGTATATCATAATGCTCGAGCACGTTTGGAATCACATACGAATACCAATCCTTTCGTGTTGGATCGTTGAGGATATCCCTAAAGGAAGAAATGCAATTGCTCACTTCAAGTGAACTGATTCTTGAATCCATTACTGCAGTGTGCAACGCGGAAAGTGCGGCTGTTCCAGTCGCCTTCACCTCAACAGGAAGTCCTTTCAATCGTTCATCCGCTCCTATGAAATCCAACACGGTTGCGATATCCCGGCTGCGTTGTCCCGGAAGGTGATCGCCGATGTGCAAGGCGATCATCGCATTTCGATATTCGCGATTGTAATATTTAGGATCATTCGCTGCGGGTACATCACGCCCTTCACCAAGCCCACGCAGATCGGCCATGACTATGGCTTGCCCCGCGTCCAAATATTTCTTTAAGAGCTGAACACTATCCGCAATAACCTGCTTTCCTTTTTCGTGAAGCCAAACCACCACCGCCTTCGGTTTAGATTCGGGATAGAGCGCGAGCAAAGGCAAAGGCACTTCGCCTTCTTTGTCCAGAATAATTTTCTGGAAGTCAAAAGCATTCTTTTCCACGACCCCCACTTTTTCAACCACTACCGGATTCGAGTTTGTCCAGTAAGGGAATCCTTGCTTCACCCGCACCGAAACATACGACGAAGTTCTTGTTCGTTCCATCCAGTCGGCTCGCGTCTGAATTCGATCAAGGTCATCAACCTCACGTCGGCTCAACGCGCTCACCTGTCCTGTTGTCGTACAGTTCAGTTCCTGTACTGGAACGATCACAGACTCGCGCTCTGCAATGATTTTCGTGTCACCATACAGCCATTGCCTGAACCATTGTACCGCTGCGTGACGTTTCGGCGCAGAAATACCATGACCGTCATCGGCTGTGAACAGTTTCACCTTTTTTGATTCCTTAAAGCCGGCATAAACATCTTTCAACTCATCATAGACGGATTCTGTACCGACGTAGTCAACAAAATCGTAGCGACCTGCGAGAATGAGCAAGGGCTTTGGCGCAAACATGATGAGAAAGTCGCTGATCTCCAGTTGTTCTTTTCCCTCATTCGGAATGTGCTGACATCCGTCATTGGCACCAACCAAGTCCCAATTGCGTTCGCGGCTGGCAATGTAGCTGCAGGGTGCGGCTACTTTTATCCGTTCATCAAATCCGATGAAGTAGGCCGTCTGTGTTCCTCCTCCGGAATTTCCCAAACACCCCAATCGGTTCTTATCCACGATGGGCAGGGATTCCAGGTAGTCTAAACCGCGAACGTTGTCCCACAATTCGAAGGCCACCACGCCGGTTCCAACAAGATTGGCGGCGGCGTTTAACAGGGTGTGCTCTGTGGTGCCACCTCTTGTTGTTGGTGTTCCCGAATCATCGACCAGTTGGAATCGTTCTCCTTGTGAAATTGGATCAATGACCAACACCACAAAACCGTTCAACGCAAACAGGATCGCTGTGCGCTGATACGATTCGGTGGCTTTCGCCTCCATCTCATGACCGCAAAACAAAAGTACGCCGGGGAATGGGCCGGTTCCATCCGGCACATAGAGATTGGCGGTGACATGATGACCGGGGATACTTTCGTAAATGACTTTATCGATTCGATAATTCGTTTGTTTGATCGTGCCCGTGACCTGCACATTAAGGTCGGAGCGCCTGGGAAGTTCGCCAAGGATTTTTCTATACCGCTCCCTGCAACTGCTTTGATAGGTCCGCAGTTTAGCACGTGATTGAATTGCCTCATGCAACGCCTTGTTTCGTTCCGCGAACTGGTCATGCATTTTCTCGAGCATGTGTGTATACAGCGTCGTCTCCGCCTTCCAGTTCAGCACATTGTATTCCTTTTGTGCCGAAGCCGTGGCTACAATCAACCAACACAATAGAATAAACGCGGCGCGCATGTTTTATAAGAATTCCTGACGGATTGGATTAAACGAATCGACTAGTCTGGCACGCGCACTTAACAGTTGGATCGTGTGCTTCTTGTTTGAAGGAACGAAAAACCGGTCGCCAGCTTTGAGATGTTGATCGGGTTCACCCTCACAAAAGAAAATGATCTCGCCATCCGCGACATACGTGGCCTGTTCATGTACGTGCGAATGCGGAGGATCCGGTTCGCTCCAGGGACCGTTAGTGAAATCAATCACCGCCATCATCAAGTCATTTCCGTGAATCAGGCTTCGATCAACGCCAGCTTTCACGGCGGTTATCTTTGCATTAACGTCTCTCTGAATGGGCATAGGCTATTTGATTTTCCAGTCTCCAAAAATTTTCTCCACAGTATATTGGCTTACCTCCTCTGCTGTTAACTGATGCGACCACCCAACACGCGAAGAAGCTTTAGCCCCTTCCCCGGAAGAATTATACTCTCCGTAGTAAGAAGTTTTTTCCGCATCCGGTTTGTTCCAATTGTGCCATCCCTCCGGTTTTATCTGTTTATCCAGCACACAATTGATGAACACGGTTCTGGAAAACGGTCTCCAGGGCCGGCCGAGGTAAAAAGAATTTTCAGGCGCGTCGCCCGTGATTTTGCAGTTCAGAAAAACAAAACCGTAGGGAACACCTTCGTTGGTAGAAGCTGCGGTGACATATCCGGCTTTCTTGCAAAAGATCGTGCACTGTTCAAAGATCGCCGTTGACCAACCGAAAATAAAATCTACTGTTCCTTCAATATAGCAGTTTTGAAAATACTGCCGAGCCTTGTCCGCAAACAGGTACAACGTGTCCTGAAATCCGAGGAAGCGGCAATTGATAAACTTCGCGCGGTCTGCATCCACTCGCACCGCTACGGCTTGCCCAACGGGACCTGCAGAATTTTCGAAGGTGATGTTCTCGGCGGTGAAGTCGTCGGCAAAAATAAAAAAGCTGGAGGTAGATGTCGTTCCAATTTCTTCGCCAAATCTATTTTTTCGCGATGCAAAGTCATCGTAGGTAAGAATGGTGGAAACAGCTTCTTCACCCACCAACCTCACCATGTTCTTCGACTTGGGCAGCGTCAGTTTCTCTTTGTAGGTTCCTTTCCTTATAAAGATTGTGGTCGTAGCCTTTCTGAAATCAGGCACGGCATTGAACGCTTCCTGAACGGTTTTGAAATTTCCCGAACCATCCTGGGCGACAATAAAATCATATTGAGCCTGAACGAAAACAGGAATGATCACGCCGATCAGTAACATTAACTTTCGCATACTATTTAATAGTTTCAATTCTAAACCAGTCGACGTCCGCATAGCCTGAATCGTTCGTCTGTGTTTGTCGCGTACAAAACAATCCTACCTTCGCGCCAATCCAGCGGCCGGGCTCCGCCTGAAAACCACTACCGGCCTCGATGAACTTCTTTCCGTCGGCGCTATAGCTAAACTGGCACTTTGCTCCTTCTTTCACAACCAATCTGAGGTAGATTGTTTTCTCAACACCTTTTGCAATCACCTGCTCCTGCTCGCTGGTTCCATTCGGCGCATTCTCGCAGATTGAATTTACGAGGCTTAATCCGTCTTTGGAACTTCTCAATCCAATGTATCCATAACGCTGGCCCATCACGATAAGACCCACCTTTTCGTTTTCGAGTTTTACATTTGGATTAAACGTCAGTTTCGTCGTCACCAGGAAGGCGTTGGAAGGAAATTTCTGCAGTAGAATGTTGGGAACGTCCCAATAATTTTTCGCGCCGTCAGGGGGTTGGGCGGAATACAATCGCAGGGACTGATTGACTGGATTTAGAAATGACCAGGTTGCCTTTGGATTCGCTTGCCATTGCCACTGCAGCCCAAGGGAACCTCCATTGAATTCATCACTCTCCGCCGGCGTTTGAATACGCTGGCTGACAACAGGTTTTTTGTAAGTCATGACAGGTTCGCCTTTTCCATCGCCGTCCTTGTCGATACCGATCACCGGCCAATCGTTCACCCATGTCATCGGCTGCAGATGGACGACCCTGCCGTAAGGTCCTTTGTCCTGAAAATGTATAAACCAGTTATCGCCCGCGGCCGTATCAACCCACGCACCTTGATGCGGGCCATTGATCGTTGTTGTTCCCTGATCCATCACCACCTTTCGTTCGTAGGGGCCGAAAATGTTTTTTGATCGCAACACCAACTGCCAACCGGTCGCAACACCACCCGCCGGCGCGAAGATGTAGTAATAGTTATTGCGCTTGTAAATCTTTGGACCTTCTACGGTTGGATCGGTTTCATGTCCATCGAAAATAATTCTGCCTTCACTTGCTACTGCGTTACCATCGGGTGTCATTTGTTTCATCACTAGCAGACTTTTTATTCCTGCCCTGCTTCCTGCGTACGCATGAACCAGGTAAACATTGCCATCGTCGTCCCACAACGGACACGGATCGATCAGTCCTTTACCTTCTTCTACAAGCTTCGGTTCGCTCCACGGTCCAGCAGGATTTTTTGCCTTCGTTACATAGATTCCAAAATCTGGATCCGGGTAGTAGATAATGAATTCTCCATCGTGGTATCGTATCGCCGGCGCCCAGACTCCGTTGCCGTGTTGCGTTTTTTCGAAATGGTCAAATGGCGGTTGACGATGTAATGCGTGGCCGATGATAGTCCAGTTCACCAGATCCTTCGAATGAAGAATCGGCAAACCGGGAACAGCATCGAAACTTGACGCGGTCATGTAAAAATCATCACCGACACGGCAGACGTCCGGATCAGAGTAATCGGCGTGAAGAACAGGGTTTTTGTAGGATCCATTTCCGAGGTCAGCCACCCATGTTTGCGCCTGCGACGAAATTGAAAGGATGACCAGCAGGGCGGCAGCATATGTTCTCAAAAACAATTTCATACTCACTTGATCACCTGGGCCACCAGCCCGTTCAGAAAAACTTCGAGGTTGGTGTACGATTTATGGAGATCAAACTTTCCGGAATCAGAAGCGTCCTGCGGATTGAGTTTGTTTTTTGTTTCCCACTCGTCTGCCATTCCATCGAGATCACTATCGCCCGGCGCAGGCGAAGATTTTAACTCGGGCCAACCGCCGACATCTTGCTGTGAGTCGATGATGCCGTTCTTTTCTTTTCCCATGGTCGCGGTGCCCGTACGGACTTCATGGATGATTCTGGTGTCAATGGCATCGCGTTTCAAACTTGCGCCCGAGCCATTCAATACTAAATCATAAGCTTTCTCAGCCGATTGCTCAGCGATGGCTTCGACTGCAAATGGTTTGTCAGTCCGTGCGGAATCCGGATGATCAGCTTTCACGCCACCATTCCAGTTATTCTTCGAAATGGCATCACTGCCCTGCAGACAATTTCCCTGCAGGAAAAATTTCCCGTAAGGTGAAGACGGATTTAACATCCATGGCTTTTTCGATTTTGTGGCGGGACCAGGTTTGTAATAATTGTTCACCACATTGTAACGTCCACGTTCGCCACCATAGGTATTGTTACTTTGCCAATTGTAGATCACATTATTTCTGAAATCCACCAGTTCATCCGGCGAGTTGGGTGTTGTTGCTGACCCGCTGAATCGCGGTAAGCGACTGGTGTGATGCGCCAACAAATTATGGTGAAACGACGCGCCTTCTCCACCCCATATTCCACCATAACCATGTTCACCTTTCTCGTGCACGGATTGGTTGAGGCTTTCCGAGATGATACACCATTGTAAGGTAAACTCTTTATTTCGATAGAAAGACGCGCACTCATCCGTTGCCCAGCTGATGGAGCAATGATCAATGATGATTCGCGACTTTCGCTTGTTTCCGCTGAACGCATCTTCCTGTAATTTCTGTACATCGCCCAAACGAAACCTGAGGAACCGGATGATCACATTGTCCGCGTTGATTCCCACGGGATAGTCTCGCAAGCAAATTCCATCTCCCGGAGCCGATTGCCCGGCGATCGTAACATCGCCACTGCTTATGGTGAGGGGCGATTTCAATTCTATATTTCCCGAAACGGAAAAAAGAATAGTACGCGCTCCTTTTTGTTTCACCGCTTCCCGAAAGCTTCCGGGGCCGTTATCATTTAAGTTAGAGACAATGTAAATCGCTCCGCCACGACCCCCCGTTGTAAACTTTCCAAATCCCTCAGCGCCGGGAAAGGCGATGGGTTTGTCCTGGGCCGAAGCGTAGCAGCCTATCGATAATAAAAAAAAGAGAAAAGAATTCTTCATGTATGTTAGTTCAAAAATCCAATCCCACAAAGAGCACTCCCGATAGCTATCGGGAGGTCCACGAAGTTTCGCAGAGGACTCTTCGTGAACTTTGTGGCCCCTTAGTGTCCTTTGTGCAATGGATTTGTTTGAAAATATCAAAAAAGGTGCAGACGGTTTGTCTACACCTTTTTAGTAAGTCATTTACTGCAACCACCTTGGGTCGCCGACGTTGGCATCCTTCACCGCCTGATTGGTTACGGTAAAGTTTCCGTTCACCACATCGGTGAAGCCCGGATCAAGCGTTGTATGATTTCCGGATACGTCGACCTTGGCGCCGGTTACATACGCTGGCGTGTAGAATCCAATCGCGTTAAAGTAGTTATTATTGTTGCACGTCGGCTGCGAGGTATTTGTCTGGTTTGAATAGTAACCATCGGTAGCCGCGATCAATGTATTTTGAACCGTCAACACATTGTTTAGAAAACGAACATACAAAATTCTATCCTGCGTGTTGGAGGCGCCATAAATGGTGCAATGATCAATCAACACATCAGACGTCAATCCGGTACCGGAGATTCCTGCCGCTGCATCCAGTCTGACAAAGTCCCTTCCCGGTGCACAATTGTCAAAAGTGCTGTTGGTGATGTTCAAGTCTGCCAGGTAGGTCGTTCTGAAATCGATAAAGTCACCGCCGCTTGAAACGATATCCGTTACAATACAATTGTCGATCGTGACGGAAGCCACAGTTGAAGCCGCGCTTGCGCCTCCGACCAGCGTACGGGTGAAATCATGAATGGTACATCCGCTGATCACCAGCGAGCCAAAAGCTGTTCCATTCGCATACTTGAATACGTCGGTCAGCAACGCATCCCCGTCCATGTCCAGATCCCTTACTTCAATGGCAGCCGCATCACTTTCCAAATTGAATTGAACGTGCAACTTCGGTTTGTCATACGGATAGAGTCCCCGAATGGTGAGCGACTTGTTGATGGTAATAAGTCCTGTATAAACGGTGTAATCACCAGGGTACAGCACCAGCACATCGCCGGCTGCCGCGGCCGTAACGACAGCATTCAAATCGTCGGTAGCGTAGACGCGTGTCGCGCCCCCAACATCGATCAAGGTTTTGAAAGAAACTGAACCGCGCTGCTTCGTACCTTTCTTGAGTAGAACGGTATACTGCGTGTCGCCTGTCAATCCGTCGATCGTCGCCATGCCCGCAGCCTTTTCATCCACGGTGATATCGCGTTGAACATTCCCAGGATTGATGGTGAAGTTCGTAACGTCGCTGTTGGGCGTCCATCGCAAGGTTGCTGTCACGGCCTGGATGTCGCCATCCTGGATGGGTAGAAAAATATTTTCAAGATCGGTCTTGATGGTTATCGCGGTCCACTTGGAATCCTCCAGGCCGCCATCATCGCTGACGCCTTTTACACGCGCGGAGTAAAGCGTTTCGCCATCAAAAGTTTCCTGCAGGGGAAGTTCATCCGGCATAACGGTTACCGTGCGGATGATCGAGTTGAACTCGAGACTGTCTTCGCTGAATTCTACTACATAGTGATCGGCATCGTCGCGTACATTCCAGTTCAGTTCAATGGTTGTCAGATTCCGGATTCTCGCCGTTAATTCTGTCGGCGAGAAGACACGATCCACATCAAGCTCTGTGATCAGTGGGTCGATGTTGTCATCACATCCCGTGAAGGTAAAGGATACCAATCCGATCAAAATACCTGCTAATATTAATTTAGTTCTCATCGTTTTCTTGATTAGTATCCGTAATCATTTACCAGTTGCCCGTTGCTTCCATCGAGAAACACTTGCCAGATCGGCCAATACTGGTGCGTATTGGGATCCACTGTGTAAATCGTTTCAATCTTCGAGTCGGCGATGGCCGTCGGGCTAACCCAAATCATATTCAAATCAAACTCAGCTGTCTTATCGTCGGTCTCACCGCGGTTAAGTCCATAGATTACAAGCGACTCACCGTCGGCTCCGGTTTCGTAATACAGTTTTTCAGGTACGTCGATATAGTCACCGGTTCTGGTTCTGAGTGCGTACATTTTGGCTTTGGTCTCATCGAGTTTTACCTTCAGCAGGTTCCACCGGATAAGGGCTTGTTTCCGTTCAAACTCGCCGCAGAACTCGAACTTGTGTTCGTCGACGATAGCATTGAACATCGCATCCTTCGTCGCCAGCGCATCCACGTAAGCATCTACTTTCGTCGGCCAGTCGCTTGCTGCAAAAGCTCTTCTCCTGATTTCCTTCAGATAAGGCGCCGCTGCGGCGGGCCCATCCAGTTCATTCGCGGTTTCCGCGGCCATGAGCACAACCTCGGCATAGCGCATGTACATTTTATTCACGCCATCATCGTTCGTAGAAGTGACGAAGCGCGTCATCCACTCATAGCGATACTTTCCGAAGTACCAGGTATTCAATCCCACCAGCTCCTGCTTGGCAAAATTGTTGGTGGCTGCGCCATACCGATACGGCACACAGCTGACATCGCGGCGTTTATCTTTCACATCATAGTCGTAGAACATGTTCGGCGGTGGTCCCGCTGCGCCACCGCGGTTTGCGCCGTTGGCATGGTGCTGATCATTGCTCACGTGGCGAACAGCAAACGTGAAGAGCATACGACCGCGGCCATCGGAGAACGGCAGTTCCCACAATGATTCGCCACCGGCGTTAATGTTGTCTTCGTTGTACTTTCTCCAGAGTGTTTCAAATGACGGTTCAAGTTTGGCCGTCTGGCTATTGATTACATCCAAACATTCCTGGCGAGCGATCGTATACATTTTAGCAACCGTAAGTTCAGGATCGGTGCTTCTGTGAATTCCATCCGGATATTGAGAGAAACCACTGGCAGCCAAACACAGGCGCGCGCGAAAACCTTTCACGAAAGCTTTGTTTACTCTTTCCACGCTGCTTGTGGCGGCCGTTTCATTGGGCCAGGGAACCAATGTCGCAGCTTCTTCAAGATCAGCGATGAGTTGTTTGTAAATGACATCGCGACTTGACTTCGGAAGGTACATCGTTTCACCGCTGATTGGCTCAAACCGCGCTACCACATCGCCCCACGCCTTCACGAGGTCCGCATAGTAGATGGCGCGCAAGGTGAGCGACTCGCCCAGTAAATAACCCAGCTCGCTTCCGGGTACCGGATTTCCATATTGCCGCAGACCGCGAATACAAATATTCGCGCGCTCAATACCCGAGTACATCATGGCCCACGCGTTGTTCGTGGTGTTCATGTTCGCGTTGATAGGTTTCGCATTATAAACCGCCAGGTCGGAATTGTCATTGGCGGTCTGCGATGTGTTGTACCATTCGGTGTCTGTATTCATTCCATACCAGGGCAAAAATCTGCCTCTGTATGAATTCGTTTCTGCAAATGGAACTTTGATTCCATCGACTGCGCCACGGGCTAAGTCCGGTGTCGAGAAGATCACCGATTCGTCCAGTGTCGATTTTGCCGGCGCGTCCAGGTAGTCGTCGCAAGAAGAGAGCAGGCTTACTGCTACTACGCCGATCAAGTATGTTATCTTTTTCATAGTTGAAATCATCTTGAATTAAAAGGTGAGATTTAAGCCGAAGACCAGTTGTCTGCTTCTCGGATACGCGGAGTAGTCCACGCCCGGTGTGAGCTGATTCTTTCTTCTGGTCGATACTTCAGGATCAAATCCGCTGTAGTTGGTCCACACAAAGACATTTGACGCCGTTGTGTAGAGACGCAAGCTCTTGATGTGAAGCTTTCCGATGACGGCGGTTGGCACCGTGTAACCCAGTGTGAGGGTATTCAACCGGATGAATGAACCATCTTCTACCGCCCAGTCGCTAAAGATGTAGCGCGCCATGGCCGGTGACCACATGCTGGTATTCTCATTCATGTCAGCCAGTGCGTCTGAATTTGTCACCAATCCACCGGTGGATGGATTCAGGTTTGTCCAACGCGTGCCTTCTTCCTGCATGGTAATGAGATTGCGATACTGGTTGTTCGGGTTCATGGTGGTGAACTCGATCTTGTTCGCATTGTAAATGTCGTTTCCGTAAGTCCAGTTAAAGGCGGCTGTAAGATCGAAGCCGTAGGCGTATCCATTGAGGATCAAACCACCTACATGTTTGGGTGCCGCATTACCGATGATTTTCTGATCGGCTACTGTCACCAGACCATCCGCGTTAAGATCTTTCAGTTTCATCATTCCCGGAGCCGGTCCACCTACGATTTGATTGCCATTAACAACACCGGCTTTCAATATCCACCGACCCGTGTTGGAATCGTATCCTTCGAAGTCAGATACTTCGTAACGTCCGTCGGAAAGGTAGCCGTACATCAGGCCAACCGGTTTGTCCGGAAGCACCAGGTAGTCCGCGCCGATCATAGTCGAAGCCCAACCGGATGAAGCACGGATCTCCGGCAGTACGCCCAACGATTCTACTCTTCCCTTATTCCGGGCGAAGTTCACCGTTACGTTCAAACCATAGTCCGCTTTTTCGATGACGGCATAGTTCAGTGAAAGCTCCACACCTTTGTTCCGCGTTGAACACATATTCCGGAACTGAAAATCATAACCGGAACCTTGCACCGGAAACTCCGCCAACACGCCTTCAATGGAGTTATCATAAAGTTCCAATGTACCGGTCACGCGGTCCTGGAGAAATCCGAAGTCCACACCGATGTTTTTTGTTTTCGTAGTCTCCCATTTCAAATCGGGATTCGGCATGGTCTTCGATGGCGCCCAAAAACTTCCGACTCCATTAATCCATGTTGTCGTAGAGGATTCGAATGCCATGAGGGTTTTGCCGACCGGGATGTTGTTGTTACCCGATTCACCATAACTCACTCTCAGTTTCAAGTTCGACAACCATGACGTTGTGCCCTGCATAAAGCTTTCTTCTGAAATCTTCCAGGCAGCTGCTGCCGAAGGGAAAAATCCCCATCTGTTATCGCCTAGAAATTTGCTTGAACCGTCTGCGCGATAGGTTGCTGTCAATAAGTAGCGGCCTTTATAGTCGTAGGTTGCACGCCCAAAGAATGAAAGCAGTTTATCATCCGGAGAGAAAAAGTTATCTACCGATTGTACGAACTTACCTTGCGTGGTGAGTTTAAACGCTTCCTCTGACGTGAACAGGACGGGGAATCCGTGGATCTCAGACGTCAGGTCATTGCTTGTGGTCTTGATCATTTCTTCACCCACCATGAATTTCAAATGATGGTTATCACCGGGTAGCAGGGATTTGAAATCATAAGAAACCGTATTGGTGTTACGCAGTCGAACTTGCTTGCCTTCCTTGAGAACAACGGCGGGCATGTTCTGATAGATCGCCGCTGGCCGGTTCTTCACGAAATAAGTAGTGAGGCCATAGAAGCGATCGTCAGTGAGATTGGTGTTATCCATGCCGATGTCTGTGCGGAACTCCAGATTGTCAATGATTCTCCAGGTGACAGCAGCGGCTAGGTTAAAGTTCTTTCGCAGTTGAAACCGGTCATTGTCGGCCGTTGCCGTGAGTGGATCCACGAGGTCGCCGGCGGTCTGATCATTGGTATCATCTGACGTGAGTCCGTCAACGGGAATCGGTGGATAACCAATCGCGTTCTTTAGTCGTGAGTCGGCCGAAGAAACTTCGTTTTGTTCATTGGTGCCACTTCCATTGACCTTGGTTTGGGCGTAGCGCATCGAAAAAGAAACATCTACTTTATCATTCGGTCTGGCATCAATCTTTGTGGTGACGTTGTCGCGAACATAATCTGACCCGACCATGACAGCCCGGTCATTGAAGCGCGCATAGTTCAGTGAAAAAGAAACTTTTTCATTGCCACCGCGGAGGCTGATGTCGTTGCTCAATACATTGCCGGTGCGTCCATACACTTGCTGCTGCCAGTTGTTGGCTTTCATACCATTGTACATATCTCTGTCTTGCCATGAACCAAAGTAATCTTCGTACGAGGGGAGGTCGGCCCTCAGCAACGCATATTCATATTGCCAGTTCACGTAATCTTCGGGTGCGAGGACATCCAGCTCTTTCGCCATTTTCTTGACGCCGCCGAATACATTGTAGCTGACTGAAATTTTGCCATCCTTGTTTCCGCCTTTCGTCGTGATGATGATTACTCCGTTGGCGCCGCGCGAACCATAGATGGCGGTGGACGATGCATCCTTCAACACGTCGATGGATTTGATATCCGAGGGACTGATGTCGGTAATGTTATTCACGGGAAAACCATCAACAATAAATAATGGTGTATTGTCCTGCGTGATCGAGCCACCACCGCGAACGCGAATTTGAATGGTTGCGTCGGGGGATCCTTCTGTGGAAGACACTTGCACGCCGGCGAGACGTCCTGTTAAAGATTCTGTTACTGAAGCGACCGGCATCTTTCGGAGATCATCTCCGGTGACTGACGACACGGCGCCGGTCAAGTCTGATTTTTTAGCCGTACCGTATCCGATAACAACAATCTCATCGAGTGTCGACATATCGGATTCCATGATCACATCGATCGTGACCTGGCTACCGACGACGACTTCCACCGGCTTCAATCCGATGAAGGAGAAAACCAGAACAGCTTCGGTGGTTACGCTGATGGAGAATTTTCCATTCGAGTCGGTGACGGTTCCATTGTTGGTTCCTTTTTCTAACACGGAGACACCGGGAAGGGTGGCTCCTGTGTCTTCGGTCACTGTACCGGAGACGGTTTTGGTTTGTGCAAAAAGACTGGGCGGACCAACCATCAAGATCATAACCACAAATGTTACGATCATGGCTCTTCCTGTGAGTACATGTCTATTCATAAAGTGTACGTTTTGGGTGTTTAAATTGGGTTAAGTACACCAGCTGAGCTGGACGAGGAGCATTTCTGTGAGGGGATCCTTAGTCGATGGGCGCCGCGGTCTGCACACACTGCGCAATCGATTGCTCAATATAGCCGAATTGATACCAGACTGTAAAATTTATAGCCGTAAAATTTCAGAAAATTACGTGAACGGAGGTGGATTCAAACGTTTGTTCGGAATCCATCCACCCCATGCAATGCATTGCTCTATACGAAAGGATTAACCCGATTTACGGGAATGAAAGCATCATTTCTTCCCTTTAGACACCTGCACCTGCAAGGGGTTGGAAAGCTCTTCGGCGACACTCTTTATATAGGCTTCAAACTGCTCCTGGTTTTTGATGCCATCAGGTTCCAGCACCCAAGCCCCGAGAAAATAATAATCCAGTTTAGCGCCGGAAGTTTTCAGCGCAACGATGTGGCTTAACTCGTCATCGGCGAAGTTCTTGAATTGTTGGGGGTTGAAGAAAATCGCCAGACCCAAGTCATCGTTGTTCAAGCTCTGCTTACCCCAGGTAGCGATGTATCCAAAATGTTTGTCGTCGCCCTGATCGCGGATCATCGTCGCTGCCTTATCCTTGACAACACCCGTACAAAGATTTTCAACATCCTTGTTTGCGGTGAGCTCCTGGTGGGTGAGCCGTGTTCCGGCATGAATAGAAATCAAGGATTGAAGATTCACCTTATTCTCCCCGATCTTCCAACCATAGTAGTTGGTCTGGATCGCTGAATAAACACTTCCGTTGCCGGTGATCGCACAATAAACGCTGTCGGTCTTTTCCACGCGGATCGTTGTGCCTCCATCCAGCGCACCGATGGATCCAATGCCTAACGATTTTCCAACTTTCATCACGTCCATGCCCCACGACTGCATATTGTGATAAGAATCAAATCCATCCAGGCCCACTTGCTGCATGACCATGTCGGGCGTTGTCTTTCCAAAAACATCTGTCGCGTTGCGCTGATCCAGGTAAAAACGATAACCCACTTTGTCGGATTCCCACCCCGGACCTTCGTAGCGGATAAACCACGAGTGATCTTTGTGCTCCGGTGGCACATGCAGCGCCGATACGTTCTTGAAAGCGCCGCCGATGTATTCGCGATTCTTCCACTCGCCGCCTGTCTTGTGCGACAATTCTGCTTGCGTCTTTTTGGGATACGCCCGGACATTCTCTCCTTTCGCATTGTAACGCACCGTTATCGTGCGCACCTCGCCCGATCCGATTGCCGTCAAAACAAAGCCAATGCTGTTCTTATCTTGAATGAATTGGCTCGGGACTTCCACCTTTCCATCCACCACCACAAAAGACTTCATGTTGAAGTCCTTCGCGTTTTTTTTCAGTTGGTCGGAAGAAATTGTGACCAGAAGATTTTCCCGTCCGCGCTTCAAAGGATTAGTGACCTTTACCTGGAGCGATTTCGGATACATCTGTTCCAGCGACTGCGCACAGATCGTTCCGCAGCATGACAGGAGAACTATTACTAAAATATTTTTCATACGGATCATTTGTTCAATAATTCAACTTCAACACTGGCGGAAATAAAAGGGCCGACCCCTTTCAAATCATCGACGCGCAGTGGTTCGCTCAGGTAGTACTCAAAAGTTCCGTCGCGATACGGTGTTCCGCCAAGGCCGCCGACACTGACCGTGCCATTGAGGTGTACGTAACCGTGTTCATCGGTCTGAATAAAATTCTTCAGGATTCCATCAAAGCCGCGCTTGGCAACAGCGGTATAACTCTTATCCAGATAACCCAGGCGTGCGCCTTTCGCCAAAGCATAGGTAAACATGCAGCTCACGGAAGCTTCCAAATAATTTCCTTTCACGGTTCCCTTGTTCAGCACCTGGTACCAGACGCCAGAGTTTGGATCCTGAAAATTCTTGATCGCTTCGGCCGTTCGTTTCAAGATGGCGATCAATTCATTTCGCCTGGGATGTTGCTGCGGAACATAATCCAACACGTCTACGAGTGCCATGGCATACCATCCCATTCCTCTGCCCCAAAATTCCTTTGACAAACCTGTTTCAGGATTTGACCATTTCTGTTTTCGGCTTTCATCCCATCCATGATAGATCAGTCCTGTCTTCGGATCGCGCGCGTGTTTTTCCATCCACACGAACTGGTCAATCACGTCATTAAAATCTTTGTCGACATTAAATACTTTCGCGTACTCAGCCGAGAAGGGACCGGCCATGTAAAGACCATCCAACCACATTTGATAGGGATAACGGTGCTTGTGCCAGAATCCGCCTTCCTTCGTTCGCGGCTGCCACTCCAGCTGTTCGTGCAGCGTGTTTGCAGCCTTCCTGTATTTTTCTTCTTTCGTTGCCCGATACAACACCAATACTACGCGGCCCGGGGTAATGTTGTCGAGGTTGTAATCGAGCAGCTCGTACGTGCGGATGGTTCCGTCGCCCTCAACAAAATGGTCGATTAGTTTTTTAGAATAGTTGTAGTAAGTGGATTTGCCGGTGGCCTTGCTTAAGACATCGAACGATTTCAGGATTACACCTTGCTCGTAATCCCACCGTGTTGGCCGGTTCGCAACCACTTCGCCGGCGCGCTTCACTACAATGGAATCAGGATACGTGTGGATGATCGTTTCGGCCATTCTTTCGCCCCAAGATTTTTGCTGCGCTCCGCAGCTCAACGTCGAGCAGCCAAGCCCGATCACCATCAATAGTCTGGTTGTGAATACCATGTTCTGATTTTATTTAATGATCTTATCTGAAACACCTGCCCCAAGTTCTACCTTCTTTTTTGCTTTGCTCTGGTCAGTGTTTACCACCTTAATGTCTTTGGAACGCTTGCCTTTAACAGACAAAAATACCTCACTCGGTTTGTAAGCGATATTATCCAGCGTCAGGTTCTTGCTGTCCTGAACATCGACGACGGATCGATTCTCACATTGAAGGTTAGCATTTTTCAATCCAATGTTTTCGCCTTCGATGCAAACAAACCCTTCCCGGCTTTGTATTGAAATATTTTCCATGGAAATATTCCGGATATTCATTTCAGGAAGTCCACGCACAAAAATGGCGGTTTCGGCACCTTTGCATACCACGCCATTAATATAGAAATCTTTGAATTGAGGAGTAGCTTCTGTTACAGGTTGAAATTCGATTGGCGGATTATCTTCGCCGCTGTACGCGGCTAAAGGATCTTTCGCCATGTAGTACATGTCAAACAAGATTGCCGCGCCACCAATATTTCCCATGCGAATGTTGTCGACATAAATTTTCTCTACGACGCCTCCCCTTCCGCGTGTCGTCTTGAAACGAAGGCCAACATCGGTTCCGAGGAAATTGCAGTCGGAGACGAAAATATTACGTGCACCACCGCTCATTTCACTTCCAATGACAAAACCACCGTGGCCGTGAAATACCGTGCTGTTACGCACGATCACATCTTCCGTGGCTACATTCCTTTTTCGCCCTTCTTCATCGCGTCCGGATTTTATGCAGATGCCGTCATCGCCGACGTCGAAGGTAGAATTTTCAACCAACACGTAGCGACAGGATTCGAGGTCAACGCCGTCGCCATTCTGTGCATTCCAGGGGTTTCTGACCGTAAGATTCCTGAGCGTGAGGTGTTGTGTTAGCAATGGATGCAAGCACCACGCCGGAGAATTCTGAAAGGTCACGCCTTCCAACAACACGCGCTTGCAGCGAACAAGGTTGAGCATGTTCGGGCGAAGGAATTCTTTGATCTCTTCCGCTTTCGCAAAATCGTATCCTTCGGCAATCACGCCAGGCCGCTTCATGGAAGAACCCTTCAGCGCGCGTTGCGTGGGATACCAGGTATCTTGTTTATCGTTGAGCACGCCACCGGATGCAACCAACACGCCCCACTCCGGCGGTGTCATCTTGCTTTTCTTCACCGGGCGCCACGCTTGCCCGGCGCCGTCAAGAATTCCTTTTCCGGTAATGGCGATGTTGTCGGCGTCAACAGCGTAGATAGGAGAATGTGCGCGTATGGCGTCGAGGCCTTCCCAGTTCGTTTTGATTAATGGATATTCGTTTGTGTCGTCAGTGAACTGCACCACGGCACCTTCAGAAACGTGAAGGTTTACATTATTCTTTAAAGTGATGGGCCCCGTCAACCAAAAGCCGGCGGGAATTAATACTGTGCCACCCCCTGCCTGCGTACAAGCATCAATGGCACTGCCGATCGATTTTGTGTTCAATGTAATGCCATCCGCCTTCGCGCCATACTTCACAATGTTGAAAGTGTCCTTGCGAAAGGCGACATCCATAATTTTTGGAAGTTCATAAACAAACTTTCCACCGGCGGGCAGCAATTTCAATTGCTTGGAAATATCGAGGTTCAAGTCGCGAAGGCCTTGCGCTACGATTGAAGCGATGACGGAGGCTCCGTAAGGTGTAAAGTGAGTGTTGTCTTCCTTTCCGTCAGCGTAATTTTTCCAGGTACCGGCGGGGAGATTGAGAAACATTCTCTTTGATTCCTCAACGCCCAGTTGTACGATGGCATCTTTACTTTTAGCGTGGAGATCGAGGAGCGGCACATTGAGTTGCTTCGCTACTTCTTTTGCTACGCCAGGATAATCGCCATGCTGATCGACGAAATTTCCCTGGTCATCAAATTTTCTTCGCATCACCGGCGTAATCAGAAGCGGCTTCGCTCCTTTCGAGCGTATCTCCGTAATGTATCGTATCAGGTTCTGGCCATAGTCGGTTTTCGCGGGAGCATATCGCGTAGTATCCGATTCCTTCGCGTCGTTGTGACCGAATTGAATGAAAACCCAATCACCCGGTTTCAGTTGTTCATACACCTTGCTCCAGTGACCGAGTGTTCGAAAACTTTTTGTGCTTCTTCCGTTGACGGCGTGATTTTGCACTTCCAGATTAATGTACTGCGGAAAAATCATTCCCCATCCCGTTTCAGGATACGCCGTAGGAAGTTTGTTTGCCATGGTCGAATCACCGATCAGGAAGATCCGCGGTGTGTTCTCCGGTATGGTGAACGAACACAGGATCAGGGCGAAAAAAAGCAATACTCTATTCATACCTTAAAGTTATCTCCAAAAAGAAAGAAATCCCGCACCTGCTCAAGGGTGCGGGAATCTTCACCAATCATTAACCCAATAATGATTTATCTTTATTGATAGCCGGGATTTTGAACGAATTCCGTTTTATTGGTCACGGCATCAATCTGTTTCTGTGGAATCGGACGAACGTTGTGGTATTCCTTCACGTACGGCGCCGCCATAGGATTGTGGAGTGTTACTCTTTCCACCAGCTTACCGGTCCGTTTCAGGTCAAACCAACGAAGTTGTTCGCCCGCAAATTCGCGTGCGCGTTCATCCAGGATGAAGTCGAGTGTAACGTCAGATCCAATAATCTGCATCGCTGCAACTTTTCCAGGCTTCGCGGCACGTGTGCGCACGGTGTTGATGTAGCCAGCGGCCGCATCAGGATTTCCCATCTTGAATTCCGCTTCAGCAGCAATGAGATACATTTCGGCCAGGCGAATGACGAAAGCATCACGGGCACTTTGTACTTCAGCCACGGTAGTGCGTGTAGGATCCATGAATTTGCTGAGCGAAACGTATAGCGAGTTTCCGTTAATCGTTCCGTCAGCTTTAAACATCTTGCTTTCATCGACGATCAGATATTTTTTGCCCGCGTCTACGGCGTCGGAAATTTCATACTTCGTGGCGAGGATGGCCGTGTCACCAAGCGCCAGCGTTACAGGCACGTCGACACCATTTACTTTCTTGGTGTAGTTGCCAGCCTTGTTACATTTCCAAACGGTCTGGAAGGATCCATCGTAGCGGGCGTCGTTCGTTTCATTGAAAAGGTTCAGCAAAAACTTCGTAGGCATGTAGCGAACGAATGGTCTTCCATTCGGAATGTCGCGCACCATGCCGATGATTCCGGCAGCCGTTCTCTCGTAGGCCATGGGGAACATCAAGTGCCCATTGTGTCCACCGCGCGGGTGACCCAAGGGGTTCGTGGCCGTATTGACTAAATCACTCGCCGTAAGATCCACGGTGTAGTTGATTGCCCAGACGATTTCCTCATTCTTCAAATTGTTCATCAACCAGAGATCTGAGTACTTGGTTTCGAGCGCGAATGAATAATCTGAAATCACATTTTGTGCGAACTCCAGTGCTTCAGCATTGTTGCCACGCGTGAGATGCATGCGGGCGAGAAATGCCTCGGCTGCCGGTTTAGTCGCACGACCATAGTCGGCGGTGGTCGCCGGAAGGTTATCGACTGCGAACTCGAGGTCTTCAAAAATTTGTTGATAGAACACATCCTCGGAAGTGCGATTGGCTGTGGTTTGCGCCACCGTTGTCTCCTCGGTGGTAAAATGTACTCCACCCCAGGTTTCAACAATGTGCCAGTAGTAGAACGCGCGCAAGAAACGGAGTTCCGCTTCACGCGTTTTCTGCAAGTCGGCGCTGAGACCTGATTCACTGATGTGCGTAATTCCCGTGTTGCAAAGGTTGATGGTCGCGTAGAACCTCTCCCAAATACGCTGCATAAAAATTTCGGTGACCGTCAGCGGAGGCGTAGGCTCTGCACCTTGTAAATTATTGTAGGTCATGATGTCTACTCTGCGGTTGTCAACGCCCTGCAGCCATAAATCGGTTCCGCCTTCTGACATCGTATAACCGTCTTCCTTTCCATACCAGTGACGCGCAGTTGCGTAGGCAGCATTCACCAGCGACTCAAATCCTGCAGGCGAGGTGTACACCGCTTCGCCGGTAAGTCCCGAAGGATTCTTTTCGGTCAACAAATCGTTGCAACCACCCAGCATGAGGGCGGCCAGCAAACAACTTTTGATAATATTTCTTTTCATAAGATTTTTCATTGAATGGGTTAGAACTGCACGTTAACACCAACTACAATTAACCTGGACAGCGGCGTTGCCTCTGCGCCACCGCGCTCCGGATCGTAATCAACCTTGCTCTTCATCCACAGGTTTTTACCATTAACATACAGTCGTGCACTGTTGATGGGTGTTTTCTCCAGCAGCGCTTTGGGGAAATTGTATCCCAGGGTAATGCCTCTGAGTTTCACAAAGGATCCGTCCTGGTACAGCAGCGTCGACAAGTACTTCACCGCGCTTTTCGAGGTATTGGCATTCGGACGCGGATACTCGTTGGATGGATTCTCCGGCGTCCAGTAGTCGTGTAGAACGCTGTTCTCATTGGCTGTTGGATCGTAGACGTTCGCAAAAACCGAACGAATAGTCTGTCCCCAACGCGCGAACACCTGCACGGACAAATCGAAATTCTTATACTGGAAATCGCTGGTCAGGTTTCCGGTCCACTTGGGTCTTGGGCTGCCCAGCACCACGCGATCATTCGTCGCCGTGATCGCGTTATCGCCATCCTGGTCTTTTACTTTTATTTCACCGGGAACTTGGCCGTAGATTAACGCCTGGTCCGCTTCATCGGTTTGCCAGATACCCTGGCGCTCGTAGTCATACCACGCGGTGGATGGATATCCGATAAACCAACCATTCGCGATGTCGTTGGATTCGGTGGCAAGGGAAACGATTTCTTCTTTGTTACTAAACCAGCTCGCGCCCAGCTTCCAGGTAAAGTCGCCTTTCTCTATCGCAATCGCGCTCAACCCGATCTCCACGCCGTTCGTTTCGGTCGATCCGACATTCTGATAGGTGCTGGTGAAACCGGATGTCGATGGAAGCTGACGCTGCAGCAACAAGTCATCGGTTTGAGTTTTGTAAACGTCGATAGAACCAGAGAGACGGTTCCTCCAGAAACCGAAATCGACCCCGACGTTCGCGGTGGTAGAAATTTCCCAACCGAGATTGTCGTTACCCAATGACGGGCTCATGGCATATCCAACGGCGAGGCGCTCGTCGTAGGCAAAGGGCACACGGTTCAACACGCTTTGTGTGGCATAGGGATTCACAGAATAATTTCCCACTGATCCATAACTCAGACGCAGCTTCAAATTCGAAACCGCTGAAACATCGTTCATGAAAGATTCTTCGCCGATCCTCCACGCCGCCTGAACCGAAGGGAAGAAGGACCACTTATGACCTTCGCTCAATTGTGACGCTCCATCCGAGCGGCCCACGAGTGTGAGCAAATACTTTTCTTTGTAGTCGTATTGAACACGGCCGGTGTACGACAACAATGCGTTCTCCGTATACTGAACGTAGGTCGATACCGCCGTATTCGCATTCCCCAAACCATAGATCCCTTGCGCATTCAACAATTGATTCTGACCCGAGGACTGGTGATTTTCAAGTTTATCCTGGAGAACCGATTGAATGCCCGTGATGGTCAAGTTGTGATCGGCGAACTGTTTCTTGAACGTCAGAATATTTTCCAACGTCACGCGCATGAAATTTTGATTGCCAAAATTCGTGAGCGCCGGTGTGTTGTTCTGTTGTACCGACATCGGGGAGGCAAATGACCCATTGCGTGTACTGGAGCTCGTCAAACTCACGATGGATCTCAAGGTCAACGCGCTGATGGGTTGGAATTCCAAATAGGCGGATGACAGTAACCGTGTTGTTGTCTGCTCGTTTTGATAATTTCCATCCTGCAGATCCATCAATGGATTAACAGTTTTGTTGTTGTTCAACAAGGGCACCACGGCGCCATTGGCATCGTAGGCTTCCTCGAGCGGGCTCAGTTTGTTGACCGTGTTCATGGGATCAAACCGCGCTTCCTGATCATAGTAGGTAATTTGGTTTTGAGTACCCACCTTAAACATTTTGGAAATCGTATGATCCAAATTAACGCGGAACGTATAGCGGCTCATGTCGTCGTTGACGAAAAGTCCTTTCTCTTTGAAATAGTCTAATGAGACGTAAATGTTGGTCTTGTCAGAACCAGAACTGAGGCCGACCTGGTAATCTTGCTGCGCTCCGTTCTGAAGCATGAGATCCTGCCAGTCTGTGGAAGTATTGCTTTGGATATTTTCCAATTCGGCAGGGCTGAAGATGGAGGCATCATCCGCCGGACCAGACCACTGACCTGCTGTGCGTTTTGCTTCGCGGCGCTGATCGGCGTACTGTTGTCCGTTCATCATCTTGGGATATCCATTGATGGTCGACGGGCCGGCATAGGCGTTAAAGAGAATTTTTGTTTTCCCGGTGGCGCCTTTCTTGGTGGTGACAAGGATGACACCATTGGCTCCACGCGAACCGTAGATCGCAGTGGATGCCGCATCTTTCAACACCTCCATGGATTGGATGTCATTCGGATTGAGGTCTTGAATGGAGGTGTACTGAACACCGTCAACAATGTACAAGGGGTCGTTGGTCGCCGACAGCGACCGGTTTCCCCGGATCGTTACGTTTACGCCTGCGCCTGCCGATCCATTACTTCGCGTGACATCCATGCCTGGAACAACACCTTGAAGCGATTCCATCACGTTGGTGACGGGCACTCTTTTCATGTCAGCTTCTTTCACTGACACAATGGAACCGGTGACACTACTTTTCTTCACTTCACCGTAGCCGATGACTACCACTTCTCCCAACTCAGAGATGTCAGTCTGCAGCGTCACATCGATTTGGGACTGCGTGCCTACGGCAATTTCTTGTGTTTTCATCCCGATGAACGTGAAGATCAACGTTGCATCGGACGATACGGAGAGGGAGTACTTTCCATTGGCATCCGTAACAGATCCGTTGGTGGTTCCTTTTTCCAATACATTCACCCCGGGTAGAGGTGATCCGTTGTCAGTGACTGTTCCCGCGACAGTCCTGGTCTGACCGTACGAGAGGGCTGACACGAGCAGCCCCAGCATTACGAGTACCATTCTCCATGGTATCGTACGGGACGAGGGTAGAGGTTTATACATATTAAAATGGGTTAGAGTTTGATCGTGCAAAAAGGAGTTTTATGCGCAATCGATTGCATTTTAGAGACGTTTTTTGATTCCGCCAAATATTTTCTGTAAAAACTTTGAAGATCATCCGATTTAAATTTCGCGCTGTCAGGTTTTTGCAGAATAAATATTGAGTGCGCGTTCGGCCCTTTCCCCGCAAAAACGGCCGAAAAATTTGGTATTTGACTTCTAAATTCCATTATATTGCGCAACCGATTACGCATCTATGTCCCCGACCAGCCGATACGCCGTACACCCCCGCGAATTCAAAACGATGACCACTGAGCAGCTTCGCTCCGACTTCCTCATCGACAACTTGTTCGCCGCGGGTGAGATCACCTTTACCTATACACATTATGATCGGATGATCGTCGGCGGCGCGCAACCCGCGGGCTCAGCGCTTGAACTTCCCAACCCCACGCAACTCAAGGCCAACTATTTTCTCGAGCGAAGAGAATTGGGAATCATCAATGTTGGCGGCGCGGGAAAAGTAGTATGCGATGGCAAGTCGTTCGAACTTGGAAACAAGGAAGCGCTATTCATCGGCCAGGGTACAAAACAAGTTGTCTTCCACCCCGGTGAAAAAGGACAAGCGCCATTATACTATTTCAATTCAGCCCCGGCCCACACCGCTTACCCAACGCGAAAGATTTCACTGGCGGAGGCGGAAACGGTGGAGATGGGATCCATCGAAACTTCGAACCATCGCATCATTCGCAAATTGATCGTGAACAGCGTCGTGAAATCCTGCCAACTGCAAATGGGTTTGACCGAGCTAAAGACCGGCAGCGTTTGGAATACGATGCCACCACACACCCACGATCGCAGAATGGAAGTTTACTTCTACTTCGAACTTCCGGAAAATCAGCGGGTATGTCATTTCATAGGTGAACCACAAGAGACACGACACCTGTGGTTAAAAAATCATCAGGCTGTTCTCTCTCCGCCGTGGTCCATTCACAGCGGCGCAGGAACGAGTAACTATGCATTCATCTGGAGCATGGCGGGCGAAAACCTCGACTACGCCGACATGGACCAGGTATCAATACCAGAATTAAAGTAAAACATGAATCTATTCGACTTGAGCGGCAAGCGAGCCTTGATCACGGGCGGCACTCATGGCCTTGGTATGGCTATGGCCAAAGGCATCGGCCACGCTGGCGCTACTATTATTGTAAATGATATTTCCGAAGAGAAACTGACCACGGCCATCAAGCAATATGCTGAAGCGGGCATTCAAGCGCGCGGATATCTGTTCGATGTAACCAATGACGAAGCCGTGAAGAAGGCCATCGACACCATTGAGAAGGAAGTCGGTCCGATTGATATTCTCATCAACAACGCGGGCATCATCAAGCGGATTCCGATGGTTGAAATGGAAGCGAAGGATTTCCGTTCGGTAATCGATGTCGACCTGGTCGCGCCCTTCATCGTCTCGAAGTACGTCGGGCAGCACATGATCAAACGAAAAGCCGGAAAGGTGATTAACATCTGCTCGATGATGAGCGAGCTGGGGCGTGACACCGTTTCAGCTTACGCCGCCGCCAAAGGCGGACTTAAAATGTTAACCCGTAACATGGCCACCGAGTGGGCCAAGCATAACATCCAGGTTAACGGGATCGGGCCTGGATACTTTGCAACAGAACAGACCGCCCCGATCCGCGTCAATGGACATCCATTTAACGACTTCATCATCAGCCGTACGCCGGCAGGACGTTGGGGAAATCCCGACGACTTAATTGGAACCGCTGTTTTTCTCTCGTCGGCTGCAAGCAATTTTGTCAATGGACAAATTATTTACGTAGATGGAGGTATATTAGCAACTATCGGAAAACCGAGTAATGAGGTGTAGACCCCGAGGGGACCTGAACATGTCAAAGAAAGAGAAAGTAACGATTCACGATATAGCCCGGAAGCTGAACATCACGGCTTCCACCGTTTCCCGTGCGCTGAAAGATCATCCGCGTATCAGTACTGAGACCAAAAAGGCAGTTGTCAAGGCAGCACAGCGTCTTAACTACCAGCCGAATCACATCGCCGCAGCCTTACGCAACGGGCGCAGTAACATCCTCGGCATCATTGTACCGACGGCGGATCGAACATTCTTTTCATCGGTCGTGAGAGGAATTGAAGAGATCGCCAATACGTCGCGATACAATGTGATGATCTGCCAGACCTACGACAACTTTGAAAAAGAAGTATCGACCATAGAAGCGTTGCTGAATGCCAGAGTCGACGGCATCATCGCCTCTCATGCTAAGGAAACAGTGACCTTCGATCACTTCCTGAAAGCTAAAGAACGCGGCATCCCTGTCATTCTCTTCGACCGCTCCAACGACGCGCTCGAAGTTAGTCAGGTAGTGATTGATGACTATCTCGGATCCTTCAAGGCAACAGAGCACCTTATCCAACAAGGGTGCAAAAAAATTGCGCACTTCACCAACATCCTTAAGATCAGCATCTACAAAGAACGATTGAGAGGTTATCGCGAAGCGCTCGAGCGATACGGAATAAAATACGACGAGTCACTGGTGATCGAAAGCAACCTCCAACTGGAAGACGGAAGAAACAGCATGCGCCAGTTGCTGGATGCTAACCTTCAACCCGATGGCGTGTTCTCGGCCAGTGCTTTTGGAATTCTCGGCGCGATGCAGGTGCTGAAAGAAAGCGGCTATAAAATTCCAGAGCAGGTTGCGCTGGTAGGATTTAGTAACGAGCCTTACACCTCGTTCACTGAACCTTCACTCTCAGTTGTCGATCAACACAGTATGCGTATGGGAAATGCCGCCGCTGAAATTTTCCTGGAAGAAATGAATGCGACGGAGAAGAAATTCATCCCACAGAAAATTGTGTTGCAGCCTGAGTTGATCATCCGGCAATCGTCGCTTCGAAAAAAGTAAACCCAATTTGAACCCAATATACCGCACACCAGTAATTGACTTGTTATTCACATGACCCTCACAAAATCAAATCGAACCATGAGTCAATTTCTTACTGAAGACTTTCTGCTTACCACAGAGTTCTCAAAAATCCTGTACCACGACTATGCCCGGGATCTTCCGATCATCGACTACCATTGTCATCTTTCGTCGCAGGAAATCGCCAACAACAGACAATTTGAAACACTGACCCGGGCCTGGCTGGAGGGCGACCACTACAAGTGGCGAGCCATGCGCGCTTTAGGGATCAATGAAAAATTTATCACGGGCAGTGCCTCCGACGCGGAAAAGTTTGATCAGTGGGCCTACACGGTTCCCTTCACGATGCGCAATCCACTTTACCATTGGACGCACCTGGAGTTGAAGCGCTACTTTGATGTCAGCCAATTGTTAAATCCGGATACGTCAAAAAATATTTACAGCGAGTGTTCAGAGAAACTTACTACACCTGGGTATTCAACACAATCGCTGCTTCGGAAAATGAAAGTGGAGGTCGTGTGCACGACCGACGACCCGACGGACACACTCGAGTATCACCAAAAGATCAAGAAGGCCGGACTCAGCGTCAAGGTTTTGCCAACGTTCAGACCCGACAAGTCGTTCGCGGTGGAGTCCACTGGAACTTATCTTCAGTACCTGGATAAATTGTCGGCGGCCGCGGGGATTGAGATCAAGGACTTCAACGCGTTGGTCAGCGCACTGGAAAAACGCGCTGATTTCTTCCATGAAAATGGCTGCAGACTCTCCGACCACGGGCTTGAACAGTTTTATTATGCGGAGCCAGCGACAACAAGTCACCTGAAAGTTGATACCATCTTCGGTAAGCTTTTGAAAAAAGAAACGCTCAACCGCGAAGAAGTTGAGTTCTTCAAATACCATGCACTGCTTCAACTGGGACGTCTCTATCACAAAAAAGGATGGGCACAACAATACCATGTTGGTGCACTGCGGAGTACCAACCAGCGCATGCTGTCGAAACTTGGTCCCGATACCGGGTTTGATTCGATCGGCGATTTCTCGCAAGGCGTGGCGCTCTCCAAATTCCTGAACGAACTGGATGGCACCGATCAACTGGCGAGAACGATCCTGTACAACCTCAACCCATCCGACAACGAAGTATTTGCCACGATGATCGGGAACTTCAACGACGGATCAACAAAAGGCAAAATGCAGTTTGGCTCCGGCTGGTGGTTCCTGGATCAGAAAGATGGAATGGAAAAACAGATCAATGCCCTTTCAAACATGGGCCTGCTCAGCTGTTTCATCGGCATGCTCACGGATTCTCGAAGCTTCCTCTCCTTCCCCCGACACGAATACTTCCGCAGAATCCTTTGCAACCTGATCGGCAAAGATGTCGCGAATGGTGAATTGCCCGCTGATGAAAAATGGCTCGGCAAGATTGTTTCTGACATCTGTTACCATAATGCCAAAGAGTACTTCAAATTTTGATGGTTCATCACTTTCGGTTCACAGACGGCTACGCTGAACCGCGATGCGGACCGTAAATACTTTAGTCCCACGCCCGATGTGCAGTCTAAAGAAATGTTCACAGTTCACGGTTCACAGATCACAGGCAGAAACTACCGTGAACCGTGAACTGTGAACCGTGAACACTTAAAACAATTGAAAACGTGAAACCACTCAACCGACAAACCGCATCAATTCCGCAACAACGTCCAGTGAAAGTTCTACAGTTTGGTGAAGGAAACTTTCTCCGGGCTTTTGTGGACTGGATCGTTGACATCCTGAATGAAAAAACGGATTTCAATGGGGCGGTGGAAATCATTCAGCCGATCAGCAAAGGTATGGCGGATATGATCAATGCCCAGGATGGTCTTTACCATGTTGTGCTCAATGGCATTCAGAAAGGCAAGACGCTTTCTGAAACAAGGTTGATCACGAGTGTCGCCGGCGCTTTCAATCCTTATCAGGATTATGCAAGATTTTTGAAGACGGCTGAAAATCCGGATCTGAAATTTATTGTTTCCAATACTACGGAGGCAGGAATCGCTTTCAACGCTCAGGACACCACGCACACTGCATTACCGGAAAGTTTTCCCGGAAAATTGACGTCGCTGCTGTATCATCGCTTTGTTCATTTCAAGGGCGCCACCGACAAAGGCCTGGTGCTCCTCCCCTGCGAGCTGATCGAAAAAAATGGAGAGACGTTGAAGCAAGTAATTTTGCAATACATTCAACACTGGAATCTACCGGTAGACTTTAAGAACTGGATTGAAGGATACAATACCTTCTGCAATACCCTCGTCGACCGGATCGTTCCCGGATTTCCGAAGGACACTATTCAGGAAATACAGAAGTCTGTCGGCTACGAAGATAATCTCGTGGTAACGGCCGAGCCTTTTCACCTATGGGTGATCGAAGCGCCCGCATCGGTGCAAAAGATTTTCCCAACGCACAAAACGGATCTGCAGGTAAAATTTGTAGATGATCTCACCCCTTATCGCACACGTAAGGTGAGAATTCTGAATGGCGCGCACACGGCGTTGGTGCCGGTGGCTTATCTCAAAGGTCTTCGCACGGTTCGTGAAAGTATCGAAGATCGATACGCTGGAGAATTTATTCGCAAAGCGGTCGCGGAAGAGATCATTCCAACGCTTGACCTTCCGAAAGAAGAACTGAATCAATTTGCCAACGACGTGATCGAGCGGTTCCAGAATCCATTCATTCGTCATGAGCTGATCAGCATTGCGTTGAATTCGATTTCAAAATATAAAGTGCGTGTTCTGCCCTCTGTAGTAGAATACCAAACCCGAACGGGCAAACTTCCTGATCGACTTCTATTCTCGCTTGCTGCGCTCATTCAGTTTTATAAAGGTGAATGGCGTGGTACTCAAATTCCGTTGAGCGATTCGCCAGAGATTCTTTCGTTCTTCAAAGGTGTGTGGGCAAAGCAAGAACTCCAGCAAGTGGTGAACGAAACTTTGTCGAATAAGGAGTTTTGGGGAATGGATTTAACTACCATTCCCGGGCTGGCGTCGACTGTGCAGAGCAATTTAGAGAATCTGCAGAAGGAAGAGTTTGCTGAGCTATCGCAGAAATAATCAACATCTCGATACCAACTAGTTCCTCCGACTGGCGCAAGTGTTGCGCGTCGGATGGTCCGCTGCTCACTTGTGCAGACCATATCGTCAGTCTTCAGACTGACGCAGTTCATTCTCATCCAGCACCCTCAATGATTTAAACGTTCACATCGAACTTAATTCGTCGCAGAGTCTCCCGCCTCGGGGACTCTGCGCGTCGAATAGGCAACATCTCGTACTGCCAATGCATTCCGTTCGATCG
>Ga0315912_10000331_pt1 | contig 95771 bp, 72 predicted proteins | sample VfabasoilMG_FD_204469 | JGI IMG/M metagenome (GOLD analysis project Ga0315912, IMG submission 204469) | Garden soil microbial communities collected in Santa Monica, California, United States - V. faba soil | ecosystem: Environmental > Terrestrial > Soil > Garden | place: USA: California... | reverse complement strand
AGCTGCTGGGAGGTTTCTCCCCGTAGTCGCCGCGACCTGTTCGTAAATTGAGTAGATCAGGATTCGCCGCGAGCAGCGTCCGCGCCCGTTCAGTGAGGCCGAGGGCCGCGGCCAGGAAAATGTCCGCCTCGGCGCCGCGTGAGACGAGGTACTGCGCAAGATCGTACCGGCCGGCGCCTCGCCGGCGTTCCAGCATCCACGCGGCCGGCGTCGATCGATGGTCAACGTCGCGCGCATTGATGTCCGCGCCGGCATCGAGCAGCACGTCGATGACGGCCTTCGACGCCGCGAAGTGAAGCGGCGTCTGTCCGTCGCCCCCGCGCTCGTGCACGCGCGCCGGATCGGCGGCGATGATCTCCCTGAGCACGTCCGGTCGATCCAGATGCGCCGCGGCGCACGCGTCCATCACCGCACCGGCCGCAATCAGTCGATCGGCTGCTTCGCCGGTGGCCGAGTAGAGCGCATGGAAGCCGCCGGCCCACCACTCGCTCCGCCGGTTGGGATCGGCGCCAGCCTCGAGCAGCACGCGCACCATCGCCGCGTCGCCGGCACAGGCCACGATCGCCGGCGAGTTGAACGCGAACACGGGATCGTTGATGCGCTGACGCAGCGCCGGATGCTTCGCGAGCAACCGGCCAACCTCGGCCGCATCGTGCCGGCCGAACGCGTCGTGAATCGCGCGCTCTGGCGTGTCGTGTCCCTCAGGCATGGCTACCGGCACACGGTCGGCATCCCGTCCAGCGTGCCTGTGCCCAGGACGTGCAGCGCGGCGGCGCGCGGACAACCGGACGCGGACCCGTGGCCGCTGTTGGCCACGACAATGTGACGGGCGATCGGCAGGGATTTCGCGATGCGATCGCCGAACTCGGGCGGCGTCACGGGATCGTATTGACCGGACACGAGCAGCACCGGCACGCGCGCGGTGACCGGTGTTCTGAAATCGGCGGCGACAGTAGCTTTGGGCCACAGCGCGCACGCCGTGCGGTACTCGTCGACGATGTAGGTGCCGATGCGGGTGCCGTGGGTCGCGGCCGCAACCTGTGCGTCCGTGAGCGCGTTGACATCTTCGGGGCACAGCACCGAAAGGTGCATGCCGTAAGAAATGCTGCGGCCCATCGACATGGCGCGTGACCAGTAGCGTTGGGCGAATGGGCTCAGGTCGCCGGTCGCCGCGGCTTGCGCAATCATGGGCGGCAGATCCGCCGACGCGCTGGCGGCGTACAACATGCCGCGCACGGCATACAGAAAATCGCCGCGCGTCATCGTCACGGGGACGGGCGCACCCGTCGTGGGGCTGACCATCGCGCGCGCCGGCGCCTTGTCCAGGCGCGCGAGGATCTTCTCGAGGTCAGCCGAAAGGTTCGGTTGCGCCTGCTGGCACGCGGCGTCGCTGTGGCAGTTGGCCAGCATGCGATTGATTGAGGCATCGAGGCTGCGCGCGTAGCTGAGCGGTCCTCCGACGTCGAAGGGCAGCACACCGTCGATGACCATGGCGCGCGTTCGGTCAGGATGCCGGCGCAGATACGCCTGTGCGATGCGCGTGCCGTACGATCCGCCGTACATCGCGATCTGATCGTAGCCAAGCCTGGCGCGGATCTCTTCCATGTCCGCGACGGCCGCATCGGTCGTGTACTGCGTGAGGTCGGCGCGAGTCCGCAGGTCGGTCACACACTTGCGGACAACTTCCGGATCCCGCACATGACCAAAGGCAAGCGCCGGATTGGCGGCAATGTCCGTCTCACACGCGAGCGCGTTGGATCCGCCAGTGCCCCGCTGATCCATGAGCACGACGTCCATCGTCTTGCGCAACGGCGCCATCCATCCCGTGGCTGTTCCGGCCATCGAGGTGCTGCCCTGACCAGGCCCGCCGGCGAGCAAAAACAATGCGATCTTTGCGCCGGGCGTTGTCGCGCGCAGGACGACAACGTTGATGCCGATGCGCCGGCCCTGCTTCGTCGCGCGGTTTTCCGGCACGGAAAGCAGGCCACACTCAGCTTCTGCACCGCGTCCGGCCTGGCAGGGCCTCAGCTCGAACGCCTGATCGCCGGAAGCCCGGAGAGAGCTGGAAACCGAGCCGATGCGGGCCCCACAGAGACCGAGAACGACAAGGGCCCGCAGGGCTCGCATTCACAGAAGGTAACACCGCATCGCGCTATTTCGAGTTGTCAGTTTTCACGTCGAGCTTGAGTTCGCCCTTGCCCTTTTTCGAGGTGACGAACGTGCCGATCGACCGGCCGTCGATGAAGAGGCCACAGTCCAGCATCGCCGGAAGATGCTCGACGTCGAGGTCGATTTCGTTCTTGGTTACCACGCCGTCCTTGCGCTTGATTTCGATCTCGACCTCGCCCTTGGCGCCCTGGCCGGCCGGGCTGACGAGATCAGCCTTGCGCGCGGTTTCTTTCAGCGAGTTCTCTTTCGTCTCCAGCGTGCCGTGCAGCAGTACCTGCCCAGTTTTGTCGCGCACTTCAATCAGTTGCGCGGCGTTCAAGTCGCCCAGGTCGCGCGACTGCTGTGCCATCGTCACACCGCCGCCCGCGCCGAACATCGCCACCGTCAACGCGGTGGCTGCAATCCAACGATTCGTGGTCTTCATAATGTCTCCTTAAGGTAATTGCCAAAGATCCAGACACCGGTGCCGACTGTCAGTCACCGACTGGACAGAATAGGCACCGCCCGTCTCCGGACTCGGTCCCACGCAGTCATGACTGCATCACTCGTACCATCCGCCTTCGCCCTTCGGGCTTCGGCAGGACAAGTCCGCGTTCGCCCTTCGGGCTTCGGCAGGACAAGTCCACGTTCGCCCTTCGGGCTTCGGCGGGACAAGCCCGCGTTCGCCCAAGGTGTCGGCGGGGCAAGGTGCGTCACCTGTTATTCTCCGTTTGCCGTGGCGTCCAAATTTTCGATCGGCGACCGTGTTCAGACGCCTCTTGGAAAAGGTCTCGTTTTGGCGACGCGAAACAACGACCGACTCCTCGTGGATGTTGGGGGACGTGCGATGGTCATTGCCGAAGCCGACATCGCCGAGATCGACAAACCAAAGCGCGAGGCCCGATCCGCCAGGCCGGACGTCAACCGGCCGGCCGTTCGATCGCATGGTCGTTCAGTCGGCGAGAAGAACCGCGCTGAGGTGGACTTGCATGGGCTGACGGTTGAAGAAGCGCTGGTGCGCGCGGAAGACGCGCTCAACAAGGCACTGGTCGAGGATTGCGCCGAGTTGCGCGTGATTCACGGCCGGAGTGGCGGCCGCATCCGCGCGGCTCTGCATCGACGGCTGCGCGAGATGCCCAGCGTCCGTGGATTCGGCCTGGACCCTGGGAATTCAGGTGTGACGATCGTGAAGCTGTGATGCCTTACGACGCGCTCGATCCGACCAGAACCTGCCGCATCACGACACTCTTCAGTTCTTTCACGTTGCCCGGCCAATCGGCGTGGGACAGCGCATCGCGGAGCGCGTTGGAGATTTTCGGCGATCCCGAAAACTGTGCGGCGAAGTGATCGACGAACGCCGGGATGTCTTCGCGGCGTTCGCGCAGTGCCGGCACTCTGAGAGACACGGTCTTGAGCCGGCGATACAGATCGTCCAGGAACAAGCCCGCGGCCGTGCGCGCGCGCAGGTCCGTCTCAGTCGAAGCGATGAACCGGACGGCGTGCCGGACCTGGATGCCATCCTCGCCGAAGCGCATGTATTCGCCGGCCTCGATCGCCCGAAGCAGCCGCAGCTGCATCCGTTCACTGAGCGCGCTGACCTCGTCGAGGAAGATCGTCCCGCCATGCACGGATTTCAACAGGCCTGGCTTGTCGCGATATGCGCCGCCGGATCGGCCCTCGGTCTGGCCGAAGAGTTCTGACTCGAACAGCAAGTCCGGGAGCCCCTTGCAGTTGATCACGCCAAAGCCGAGCGCCGTGCGGGCACTCTGATCGTGAATGAATCGCGCGAGCGTGCCCTTGCCTACGCCGCGCTCGCCGGTGATCAAGATGTGGTTATCGCCCCTCGCCGCTTTGACCGCCTCGCGCTCGACGCGTTGCATCGCCTCGCTGGTGCTGACCACGCGGACGCGTGGAACTTCCGGAATGAGTGACACGAAGTCCTCCAATTGCCTGACCGCTTACGGTCCAATTGGACGACGACGTGGCTCGGTGCCCGCTGACCGCACGGGCCAAAGCGTTGACATTCCACGCCAGCGGGCATGGGAGTCGTCGCTTTTGCTGGAAACTGACTGAAAAAGGCGTGGACCGAGGGCCTGGGCAGCGCTTGCGGAAACCCGCCGGATGGCATGGCGAACCTACCGTGCCGGCTCCTTGTCAATTGCCGCCTGAACGTCGGCCGCGCGCTGGCTCGCGCGAAATTCGATCACGCGCACTTCGGCAAGGCCGTGCGTGACGAACGGATCCTGTCGCGCGATCGCCTCGACCTCCGCGCGGTCTTTGCCGACGGCGAGGATGATCCCACCGTCGCGCGGAATCTTGCGGCCGGACATCAGAAAATTCCCCGACGCATAGTGTGTCTTCAGGAATCCCATGTGTTCACGCATCCGGGCGTCGATGCGCGCAAGGTCTGCCGTGTAGGTCAGTTCAATGACAAACATGCGCCGAGTATAGAACTGGCGCGCGCGAAGTTGAGCGGCAAGCCTCAGCGACGAACAGGCGACGTGGACGACGCCGAACACAGTTGCTGGAAGTCGACGTCGCGAAGCCAGTGCGTGCTGTCAATCATGTAGCGCGCGGAATCCGCGTCGAGGGTCAGCGTTTTACACGCATCTTGTTTGCGGGCATCGACTTGATCCCGCTCGGCGCGAGTCAGCTCGCTGTAACCGACCTGTCGGGAATCCTCCCAGCCGTAGCCCCACTGCACGCGCGTCGGCACGCCGGGCGTGCCGAAGATCGTCACCGCCGCGTACATGATGCCGCCGACGACGTGATTGCTGACGTCGGCGACGCAGAGTTCCAGCGAGCGATCGGCTTTCCGCCGTTCGGCGGCGGTCCCGCCAGCCCAGTACGCCATGTCGTGGACGTAGCAGCAGCCGTAGGTGGGGCCGTCGGGAAACACACTGCAGCCGTTGCTGCTGAATGCCGCGAGTTTCGGAGTCGTTTTCGGGACGGGGCCGCCCACGGTGGTGATGAGGCCCGTCACGACAAACACGGCCCGGACCAGGCGTTCGGCAAAAAAGTCTTTCATGGGGATCTATATTTTAGACGCGACCGAACCCATTTGGTTCTGCGACCGCCTATCGCAAGGCCAGCCGCGCGCCTACCCGCCAATCCTCAAATCTTGCCGCGTTGTCTCACCTTCGCGCAGTGTGATCTTGACCGACGTTTTGACGAGCCCTTCGAGCAGTGCCGGATCGTTCCATTCGCCCGATTCCAGATCGGTCATGGCGCCGAGGAAATACTCGCCGGGTGGCAGGCCCACCGCGCTGAAGGCGCCGTCGGTGGCCGGGCGCGCGGTGCGGATGCGCCTCGTGCCTGGCGTCCAGTATTTGCGGTCAGTCGGAAACACGAGGATGTAGTAATCCGTCGCTGCGCGGCCACCGCGATCCACGAACACGCCGCTGAGCGTTGCCGGATGATCCGTGTAAGTGACCGTCCAATCGACCGAAATGTTCGGGTCCACGACCAACGGATTGTCGAATGCATTCCGGCCGTTCGCGACCGACGATTTGATAGTCCACCTGCCGGTCGCACCCGGCGACGTCCATTGGGTGATGAACTGATAGCTGTCGGGGGTCATGTCCGTAAACGTGAATCGCCCTTCGCCATCCACACGGCCGCCGGGATTGGACTGAATCATCCCGCCCGATCCTGGCGGCACGAGCCGGAACGTCAGCAGCTGTAGATCGGCCGGTGCCGGCTGCGCGCCTTCGAACACGACGCGGCCGTTGATGGCGACGCCGCGCTGCAGCGCCAGCGGCACATCGAGATCCTGGCCGCTGACCGCGATCGTCGCGGCCGCCCACATGCCTGGTCCGGTCGGCCCGGTGGCCGCGCCTCGACCGGCGCCCTGACCTGCACTTGCTTTCACTGTGTACGTGCCGGGCGCAACGCCGCCGAACACATACGTGCCGTCGGGGCGCAGCGAAGTGACCGCGCCACGCAGTCCGGCGCCGTTGAGCAACTCCGTCTGCGGACCCGCTGGCACGAGCGAGATGCTCAGCATTCGTGGCAGCACGCCCGACGGGTCCGTGATCTTCCCGGAAACCGTCGCCGTCGGCACGAACTGGATCGTGATGTCCGCGCCACCACGCTCTTCGCTGAGCCCCAGCGAAACCGTCGAGGCCGCAGCAATGTCCGTGACGCCCGGATGAAATACCGGCGCGTAGTTCACACGCGTGACCGGTACTGAGAGCGCGGACGGCAGGGGAGCGGGCGTCGCATTCGGGCCGGCGCCGCGAGCGGCGCGCAACGCCTGCTGCAACTCCGCCGACGTCAGCGGCCGGATGTCATTCACCGCCGGATCACCGGCACGCCCGGATCCGCCCGGGGTCGCCAGCACGAGATAACTTCCGGGCGGCAATCCGTACGCACGATACTCGCCGCGATCGTCGGTGGTTGGCGAGCTGCCGCCTGACGGCGATCCGAGCGAGCGCTCTCCCGTGAGACCGTTGAACCCAAACTTCAGGACGCGCACGGCCACGCCCGGCACCGGCTTGCCGCGCACGTCGCGCACGACGCCCGTGATTACACCGCCGCGCGCAATCGTCACCGCCAGATTGCCAATCTTCTCGCCGTCTTTGACGACGATTGGCGTGCCGGCACGTTCGGGACGAGACGCGCCGTAACTGCCGCGGAGATAGCCGGCCTTGAACGCCTGGATCTCGAAGCGGCCGGCCGGCAGATTCTGAAAGATAAACGCGCCGGCGTCGTCCGTGGTCGTCGTCTGACCGGGAAATATTCGCGAGGGATCCGTGAGCGTGACGCGTACTCGTCGCGCGGGCTGCTTCGCCGGGCCGTCGACAAACACCTTGCCGGCAAGCATCGCGGTCCCCACGGAAACCGGCGCGTTATCGCGCACTTGCTGTTGCGCGGCGACGACGATACACGCCAGCGCGATCACCGCTGCGACTACCAGGATCGACCTGAGCTTGGCGAAGGTCGATCCTGCGAGACGCGCCGTGGGGGTGGGGCCCCACGGAACTAATTGAAGATGGGCCGGTCTTTTCACCGGATCACCTTCACCGTCAGGTCGATCGTCTTCGCCTCGACGTCAACGATCGCCAGCTTCGTAGCCTGACGCGCGAGCGCCTCGAGCGTCTTCGGATCCATCCACCCATCCGCATCCGCATCGTCGATCGCCACGATAAAGTAGTCGCCGACCGGCAGGCCTGCGAGCGAATAGCTGCCCGTGCGAGATACGAGTGCGCTCTTCAACGCTCGCGGGGTCGCTCCATAGTTGGCAAATCCGTACCCTGACCACTGCTGTGGATTCGTCGGAAACACGAGGACAACCGCAGTCGTGCTCACGACCCCGCGCGCGTCTCTGACGACCCCGGTGACCTTCGACGCTCGGTCCGTGAACGTGACGACAATGTTGGTGGCGTCCGTTTGCAGATCGAATACGCGATCGGTGACGTCCTTGCCATCAATCGTGATCGATTTCATGAACCAGCCGAGCTGTTCGGAGGGCCTGGCAATGTACTGGCCGGCGACGGCGAGCGTCGCAAACGACAAGGTGCCAGCCGCACCCGGCTGTCCGACCATGCGGCCGGCGTCGCCAAATGGCGTTTCAAACATGACGAGGGGCGGCCGCACCGGCAGGGGAGAAATCGTCCCTCCCTGAAATTCGATTCGCCCTTCCACGCGGAACGCGGGCCGAAGCGACACGGTCAGATCCTGAATGTCACTGTTGGCGACCGTGAGGTGCTGGACCGCCCACCACGCAGTGCCGCCCTGCGAGGCCGCACTGAGCAGCCGATGCGCCTGTTTGAGCACATACTCGCCCGACGGCACACCCATCAGCGTGAAGCGTCCGCTGCCGTCGCTCACGCCCGTGGCCGTCTCGAATCCTTCTTCGCCGACCTCGGCCGAAGCTTCGCCAATCAGCCGGATCGCCATTGGGGGCGGCGCGGAACCGTCCGGCGTGACGAGGCGCCCGGACACCTTCACCGCAGACACGGGCCGCAAAGCAATCTTGAGATCCGTGCGCTCTTCGCCGCCGTCGACGGTAATCGGTGTGGCCGCGCCCGCGGTCGTCGCCGCCGGAAAGTACGTCGTCCGGTACACCGCCATGCGGCCCGCCGGCGACAGGGGCGGAGGGATCATCGCGCGATTCGAGGTCAGCAGCGCAGAGTCGCCGACTTGCTGCGTGCGCGGCTGTCCGAGTGGCGCGATCTCCGCGATCGCGGCAGAAAATTCGATTCGCAACGCGTAATCCTGAAAGACCCCGCCCAGCAATGCCGCCGGCACGGTGGTCTGCGTTGACGGCACCACGATCACATATCGGCCCGGCATCAAACTTGACAGCCGGAACATGCCGCGATCGTCGGTCGTGGCGGAGGGGGTGAGGTACGGCAAATCGGCGTTGCCGTATCTCGTCCGTCCGTTGACGACGTCCTTGACGAGCGCTTGCACAGAAACGCCGATCACCGGCTCGCCGGTTTCGTCGATCACCGTGCCGCCGATGACGGCGTACTTCCACAGCGTCAGTTTCGCGTCCACACGCCGTTCGTTCTCAGCAAGCTCGAAGCGTTGACCGTTTCCATTCGCGCGCCGCTGTCCGTACTCGCCACCGCCGTAACCGTCCTTGCTCGCACGGATGTAGTAGTCGCCGGCCGGGAGATCGGAGAAGAAGAAACGCCCCTCCTGATCTGCCATGACGCGGCCTTTCGGCGTCGTCGGCAGATCGGCCGCGTACTGCGGCAGCGACATCTGGACGATGGCTTCAGGAACAGGCGCGCCCGTGGAATCGACGACCTGCCCGACGATAAGGCCCGTGCGAGGGCCGGTGGGGGCGCTCGCGGCCTGATTGAGGCCTCGCTGGGGGACGGAGCCGGCTGGGCGCACGGTCAGCGCGAGCAGGATGATGACGGTCAACGAACGGCTGCGTAGCTGCATGGCTGCGAGATCGACGATATTACGTCCGGCTTGGCTGGGGCGCTTCTGTCTTTCTTACCTCCACCGCCAGCAGCGCCCACGCGCTCGCGACGCCGATGAAACCGGCGATGTGAAAGTGGCGCCGCAGCATCAGGGCGGCGATCGCGAATGCCAGCGCCGCGATGCGTCCTCGCGAAAGCTCGCCGGCGAGCGCGCGATAGCTAAGCCACAGAAGTCCGGGAAGCACGAACGCCAGATGGTGGACTTCGCTCATCGGCGTGGCGAGGAGCACGGCGACCAGGTAAAAACAAACCAGCGCGGTGGTTGCCTGACCCGTCGCCGGCCGGCCGCGATCGATCACGAGGCCGGTGACCAACAGCACGCCAAGGCCAAGCATGACCGCATCGAAGGGCCACGAGATGTCGGTGAATCGATGCAGCGCGCCCGTGACGCTGAAGGGCCGGCGCTCGACGATCACGCCGGAGGCGCTGGCGACACGATCGCCGACGAATTCGCGTGCGTACTCGCGATAGTCATCAAAAATGCGTGGTCCCGCCACGACCGCCGGCAGTGCGATCGTCAACACCATCGTCATCGCGATCGTCGTGAGAAGCGTTCGCCAGTCGCGGCGCCTCGCGAGGAAGATGAGAAAAATGGTGGGCGTGACCTTGACCGCGATCGCGGCAGCCAGCCATCCCGACGCCAGCGTGCGGCGTCCCCGCGACCAGCACCACGCGAAGCCGACCGTCGCCGCCAGCACAAGGAAGTTGACCTGACCGTTGCGGAAGTTGTTTTGCAGCACTTCGGCGAGCAGCACACACACAATCGCAGCGGCGATGACGGCGCGGTTGGCGTTGATCGGGCCACCGATTCTGAGCGTGAGTGCCGCGGCGGTGGCTAGCGCGAGCAGAGACAAAACAAACCAGACGACCGCGGCCAGTCCGAGCGGGATGTGCAGAAGCGGCCAGAGGACGAAGCAGAGGAACAGCGGATAGATGAACGGCGCGGCAGTGCCCGTCGCGTACGGATTCTCGCCCTGCCAGAATGCGCGAGCGGCGACGAGATAAATGTTGAGATCGAGCGCCTCAGAGAAGCGCAGCCAGGTCTGATACGCGAGGACCGCAATCAGCAGGACGAGGACCGCAATCGCTGCGGTCAACCCCGCCGATTCTGATCGCGTCCGCAAGGTGCGGGCGAGTATACGTCGGGTGACGACGGGTGCCGACGGGTGACGACGGGTAACGGCGGGTAACGACAGGTAACGACGGGTAACGACGGGTAACGACGGGTAACGGCGGGTGACGACGGGTAACGACGGGTGACGACGGGTAACGACAGGTAACGACAGGTGACGACGAAGCGCGGTTGGGTTGCCGGCATCAGGCCGTGTCGGAGTGGCGCGATGGGCGTCAGGTTGAAACGGGCGTCGCAGCCCTTCGGCAATAAGCGTGGGGATGGGGGTCCCCACGCCGCTTTGACGAATGACGTTAAGGCGTAGACGCTCGTTTCGAGCGCCAATCTCCGATCAGGCCGGATGCCGGTAACCCAACCGCGCGTGCTAAGTCGTCCCGACCATCTGGCGCGGCGGCTGAGACTGGGGCTTGCGCGCGGCCGGCGGCGGCGTCTGGTGGCGTCGCGCGTGATCCATCACCTTGCGACACGCATCGCGGAAGCGATTTTCGAGCGGGCGTGTTTCGGGCCCGGCGACCGGGCTGAGTCGATCCCACGCGGCTTGTGCGTCTTTGACGCCGTCAACTGCGGCCCGCCACTTGCCCTCGTCGGTCGAACGGCCGCCCATCGCGTTGCTGGCGAGCGCCGAACGGAGTTTGGCGGCGAGCGCCTCGGTCGGGGACAGGCCCGCCGGTGCTTCGCGCACGTCCTCGAGGAACGCCTCCACCTTGGCGACGAGCTTTTCCAGACGCTGACGCGCGACGGCCGGATCGAGATCCGTGCCGGCGAACGCGCTCGCGTGCTTCTGTACAAGCTGCGTGAGCGTGGCCTGCCAGCGATCGGCCAGGACCTTGGCTTCGCTCGAGGGAATCGGCACGCTGCGATTCCACGTCGTGCGGAGCTGCTGGATCTTCGCGGCGAAATCTTCGGGCACCGCAGCCGGGTCCGTGGCGCACATCGTTTCGAGAGCCACGACCATCGCTTCGCGTTCCGCCAACTTGCTGGCGAGCGCAATCTGGTGGCGGTTATGGAAGCGTTCGAAGAACTTGTCGCCGGCTGCGCGGAAGCGGGCCCACAACTCCTCCGACTTGTTGCGGCGGATCGGGCCCACCGTCTTCCACTCGTTCTGCAGGCGCTTGAGTTCGCTCGACGTCGCGTCCCACTCTGTGGACTCCGACAGCGCCTCGGCTCGCGCGCACAACGCTTCTTTCTTGGCCTGATTCTCGGACCACACTTTCTTGCGGGTGGCGAGATCCTCGCGGCGGCGCGCAAAGAACTGTCCGGACGCGGCGCGGAAGCGCTGCGCAAGATCACGGCCCGACTCACGCGGTGCCGGTCCCGACTCCGTCCAGGCCTTCTGCAATTCCTGGAACCGCACCGTTGTCTTCACCCAGTCCGTAGAAGCCGCGAGCGATTCGGCCTCGGTGACGATGGCGGTCTTCTTTTCGAGATTGGCGTCACGTTCCTGACGGAGCTTCTGGAAGTACGGCTCGCAGCGGGCGCGGATGAAATCGGTCGCGGCGCGGAAGCGATCCCAGAGGCGCTGCGCCGTGTTGCGCGGCGCCTCGGCGACTTCGGTCCACTTGGCGTGCAATTCCTTGAGGGCCCGCGCGGTCGCCGACAGATCGGATTCCTTGCCCTGCTCGGCTTCGGCCTTGAGCGAGAGCACGATCGCTTCGGCCATCGCGATGAGCTGCTCCTGGCGCTGGGCGTTCGCGAAGCGGCGCCAGTCGTCCATTTCGCGCAGTTCGCGTACGCGCGGCGCGACCTGTTCCTGCAGTTTTCGGAGCGCCGTGGCGGCGTCGTGGACTTCCTTGAATTCGACCCGGCCGACCGCTTCGAGACCCGCGCTGATGTCTTTCATCAGGCGGTCGCCTTCCTTGAGCGTGATCGTGTCGGCGTCGGCGGCGCGCTTCGCGCGTTCGGCGAGCCGCTGGAGTTGCGTGATCGCGACCAGTTTGGCCTTCGCCGCGGCTTCGCGCTTTTCGGTTTCGCGGGCGGCTTCGCGCGCGTTCATCGCCTCAGCCACGACCGCCAGGCGCGCGTCCAGTTCGGGCGCCGGCCGCAGCGCGGCGGTCAAGACGTGAGCGTGGCCACGTGCCTCGCGACTGAGCGACTGCCACTTGGCCATCACCGCACCTGCATCCTCCCCCGAGTGCAGGATTTCGGCGTCGGACACGAGCGCTTCGTAGCGCGCACGCGTCTCGGCCAGTAAGGCGCCCATCTCATGCCGCTTCCGGCACGCAGCCACTGCTCGGGCGAAGCGTTCAGCCAGGCAGGCGGCCTCCGGGCCGTCCCCCACCAGCGGCGTGAGCGATCGCCACTCTTCTTCGATCGGAACCAATTGCGCGAGTACATCGTCGCCGTCGAGCGTTTCCACGCGCACGCACAGTGCTTCGCGCGTCGCCACGGCTTCGGCACGCAGCCGGGCAAATTCAGCCGCCTCGCGCGCTTCGCGTTCGCGGGTCGCGATCGCCTCGTTGACGCGCATCACTGCCGATGCGAAACGTTCGCGGGTGGCCGCGTCAGGATTCTCCGACGCCCACGCCTGCGAGAGGCGATCGAGTTCGGCACGCGCCGCGGCGGGATCCGCTACGTCGACGACACGGTCGGCCGCTTCGCACAGCGCGGCTTCGCGACGCCGGCGTTCTTCTTCAGCGGCCAGGCGCGCGACTTCCGCGGCTTCGGCTTCCTGGATAATCGTTTTCGCGCGGCGCGCCACCGGCTTCTGCGTGGTGGCCTTTTCAATCGAGCGAACAAGGGCCAGATCCGGCGTTCCCGCCATCAGCCGTTCGAACGCCTGCAGCGCGACGTCCTTGTGTTCGGCGGTCTGCGCCACTTCGATCAGTTCGTCGCGATCGGTCAGGCGCGCGAGCGCGGCCGAGGCCGTCGCTTCGTGCTTTGCATGCCGCGCGATGCTGGAGAGCGCGCGCGGATCGGTCGTCCGCGTCAGCGCGACGTCGCGCACCGCGTCGGGCGCATCGCTCTTCGCGATGGAGGAGAGGCGTCGTGGATCCGCCAGCGTCGTGACCGCCGCCACCGCACTGGCTTCGTCGCCGCCGGTCGTCGCCATGGCCACCAGCCGGTCCGCCGCCCGATCCCGCGTTTCGGGATCCGCGTCACCGGAGGCCATCCGTCCCAGAACCGCCGTGTCCGCCGTCCGCGGAATTGCCGCCCGCCGCACCCGCGCATCGGGGTCGGTTTCCGCCAGCATCGCCAGCTCAGCCGCGTCGTCCAGCTCCCGAACCGCCTCGAGTCGTACGGCAGGGTCGGTGTGTTTCCAGCGGGGGGTCGGCTTCAGCTTGTCCAGGAATCCCATAGTAATGACGACTCTGTAAGGAAGAATCGTGCCGCTCCCATGGGTCGGGGTCCAAGGGGGTCAGTTTCACAATATTGTTATGAGTCAACAACTTACGGGAAGCAACTGACCAGATTTATCGCTAGGTCAAGCCCCCACACCGGCAGCTTGAATAGTGCGATCCAATTGGTTGGTTTGAGCCAACGATTCACCATGGGGAGCCATGAGGGACCAGGAGGATTGCCTGTCAGTTCACACGGGGACACGGAGGACGCCGGAGATCGATTTCTTGCAAGCGTGACTGGCGGGTCTGGCGGCCGCCAACGGCGGCCGCCAGACCCTCATCCCCATGGGTCCCCATGGCCCCTCATGGTGGTCCTTTGATCTTGGCTAGATCAGTTCTTCCAGTCTCGTGACCAGGCCGTCCAGCTGATCGACGACCGCTTTCACCGTGGACGGCTCCGACAGGTCCACGCCTGCGGCCTTGAGGAGGGTCATTGGGTGATCGCTGCCGCCGGCGCCGAGGAGGGCCAGGAAGCGGGTGCGCGCCTGCGCGCGCGAGGCTTCCGAGCCCGACGTGATCTGACCGGCGATCTTCGCGGCTGAGGCGAAGCACGTCGCGTATTGGTAGACGTAGTACGGCGTGTTGAAGAAATGTGGAATGCGCGCCCAGGTGATGGGCGTCAGCGCTTCGACGTCCACCGCATCGCCGTAGTACGCCGTGAAGCGTTCCTGGTAGAGCGCGTTGAGCACTTCGGCCGTCACCGGCTCGTCCTTTTCCACCAGCTCGTGCGCCGCCAGTTCGAAGTCGGCGAAGAGCACCTGCGTGTAGAAGGTGCTCGTGATGTTGTCGATCGCGTGCTGCAGCAGCACGATCTGTTCGGCCTTGTCGGTGGCGCGCGCGAGCCAATGATCGAGGAGCAGCGCTTCTGACAGCGTCGATGGCACCTCGGCGATAAAGATCGTGTAGTCCGAATACACGAACGGCTGCCGCTCATGCGACAGCATCGTGTGCATCGAGTGGCCCATCTCGTGCGCCAGCGTAAACACATCGTCCAGCGTATCGGCCCAGTTCAGCAGCATGTACGGATGCACGCCGTACACCGGCGCCGAATAGGCGCCGCTGCGCTTGCCGTCGTTCTCGTACACGTCAATCCAGCGCTCGCGGAAGCCGCGCCACATCCGGGCCTGATAATCCGGTCCCAGCGCGGCGACGGACGTCACGATGGGATCGAGCACGCTGTCGTAGCTGTAGCGGCGATCCCAGTCGATGATCGGAATCGAAAAATCGTACGGGAAATATTTGTCGAGCTTGAGGGCGCGGCGACGAAGGCGGTGATAGCGCCGGAGCGGCTCCACGCCGGCGCGCGTGGCCTCAATCAGCGTGTCCACGACGGCGCGCGGAATGTTGTTGCCGTGCAACGCGGCGTCCAGCGTGGTTTTGTAGCCGCGCGATCGCGCGTGGAACCAGTCGCGCTGACACACGCTGTGATAGAGCGACGCGTACGTGTTCAGCGACTGTTGATATGTGCCGTAATGCGCCAGAAATGACGCGCGGCGATCGGCCTGGTTGCGATTGGTCGCCAGCACCGCGCGGTATTGTCCGTACGACATCGTCACTTTCTCGCCGGTGCTGAGCGTGACGTCGGGGAATTTGGCGTCGGCTGTGGACAGCGCTTGATACGCCTCATTCGGCGCGCCGGACAGCCGGCTCGAGAGCGACATCAGGTGCTCGCCCTTTTCGTCGAGCACGTGTTCCTGCTGCCGGAAGATTTCTTCGATCGAAAAGCGGTATTGCGCGAGGTCCGGCGTCTTGTCCATCCACCCGCGCACGGTCGCGATCGGAATCGTCAGCAGCTCGGGGCTCAGCCAGGACGTCGCTTCCTGCCACCGGGCCATCAACGCCTGCACCTGCTGGCGCCGCGCATTGATCTGGTTGTCGCGCTGGTCCTCGTCGTATTTGAGGGACGGATAGAAATAGACCTTGTAGGCGAGCTGGCCCAGTTCGTCGTTCAGCCGGTAGGCCGCGAGCAGTTCCGAAGGCCCTCGTCCGAGGGTGCCTTTGAGCGCCGCGTACTCGCCAATCCGCCGTTCCAGTTCGGCCAGGGCCACTTCCCAGGCCCGCCAATCCGCGTAAATGTCGTCCAGATGCCATTTATAGGCGTCCGCAATTTCTGCACGGTTTCGCGATCGATTCTGAGTCCCGACGGGCATGCCAACGATGATATCTCCTATACTTCTCACTCTCGGTAGGAGTTGGAGGAGTCAATGGTGAGACGCGTGCGCACGTTCGCTTTCCTGGCCGTGGTCCTTGGCCTGGCCGCTTCCGGTAATCAGTTATTCGGGCAATCCACGCCGGCCGGCGATGAATTCGCGGGCTTGCATTTCCGAAGCATCGGACCTGCGCAGGCGTCGGGACGCGTCGCGGACATCGCGGTCTACGAGGCCAACCCGTCCACCTTTTATGTGGGGTCTGCGCACGGCGGTGTGTGGAAGACCACGAACAACGGCGCGACGTTCACGCCGCAGTTCCAGCACGACGGGCTGATGTCGGTCGGCGACCTCGCGGTGTCGCAGAAAACGCCGGACCTGGTCTGGCTCGGCACCGGTGAATCCAACAATCGCCAGAGCGCGTCCTGGGGCGGCGGCATTTACAAGTCCACCGACGGCGGCGCGAACTGGAAATTGATGGGGCTCGCCAACTCCAAACACATCGGACGCATCGTCATCGACCCGGATGACAACAACATCGTGCTCGTCGCGGCGGCAGGATCGTTGTGGGGCCCGGGCGGCGAGCGCGGCATCTACAAGACCACGGACGGCGGCGCGACGTGGAAGGCGGTTTTGAAAGGCGACGAGAACACCGGCGCCAACGATCTCGTGATGTCGGGGAGCGATCACAGAATTCTGTACGCGTCGCTCTATCAGCGTCAGCGTTCGCAGTGCTGCATGAACGGCGCCGGGCCGGGCAGCGGAATTTATAAGTCAACCGACGGCGGCGACACGTGGACCAAGCTCACGAACGGACTGCCCACGGTGAACCTGGGCCGCATCGGACTCGATGTGTATCGCGCGAGCTCGAACATTGTTTATGCCGAAGTGCAGGCTGAAGGCGCGGCGGGCGGCGGCGGTCGTGGCGCAGGCGGCGGTGGTGCGGGTGGCGGCGGCGCGGCAGTCGCGGGCGCGGCGGGCGCTGGTGCCGCCGGCGGCGGCGCGGGAGCGGGCGGCGGACGCGCCGGTGGTGGTGCGGGACGCGGCGCGGGCGGCGGTGGTGCAGGACGTGGTGCGGGTGGCGGTGGCGCGGCCGCCGCGGCTCCTCCGCCAGCGGCAGCCGCTCCGGAACAGACGGGTGCTGCGGCGCCAGCGCTCGGCGAGGGTATTTATCGCTCGGATGACGGCGGCGCGTCGTGGCGCCGGGTCGGCAACAACCCGGACGGCCGCGCGATGTACTTCAGCCAGATTCGCGTGGATCCGGGCAACCCGGATCGCGTGCTCATCGCGAGCGTGCGCATGTCGATGTCCACGGACGGCGGCCGTTCGTTTGCGCCGGTCGATCAGCCCGTGCACGACGACAAGCACGCGATTTGGTGGGATCCGAACAACTCGAATCACGTGTTGATTGGCACCGACGGCGGCGTCTATCAGACGTGGGACATGACGCGCACATGGATCTGGTTCCCGAACCTGCCGATCGCGACGTTCTACCACGTCGGGTTCGACATGGAATATCCGTACAACGTCTGCGGCGGCATGCAGGACAACTACAACTGGTGTGGCCCGAGCGCCGTGCGCACGTCGAACGGCATCACGAACGATCGCTGGCATCAGGTGCAGGGCGGCGACGGCTTCGCCACCATCATGGACGCGCGCGATGGCCGCGTGGTCTACACCGAATCACAGGACGGCAACATCACGCGCCGCAACCGTGTGACGGGCGAGTCGAAGAGCATTCGTCCCACCCCGGGAAACACGACGGATCCGACCGCGAGCGGCAATTACCGCTTCCACTGGGACACGCCGCTGTTTTTCTCGCCGCACGATGCGGGCGTCTTGTACGCCGCGGGCAACAAGCTGTTCCGGTCGACCGATCGCGGCGACTCGTGGACGGCGGTCAGCCCTGATCTGACGACCAGCCCCGATCGCGCGGCGCAGATGATCATGGGCGTGCGCAACAGCGACGTCCGCGTCGCGGCAAATGACGGCATCGTCTGCTGGCCGTGCATCGTTACCGCAAACGAATCGCCGAAACAGGCGGGCGTGTACTACGCCGGCACGGACGACGGCGTCGTGAGCGTGTCGAAGGATGCCGGCAAGACGTGGGACAAGACCCTGGCGGATCGGATGCCGGGATTCGTGAAGGGCGGCTTCGTGTCCGAAGTCGTGCCGTCCCGCTTCGACGCGGGCACGGTCTACGTCACGCAGGATGCGCATCGCCTCAATGACTTTGAGACGCACATCTGGGTGAGCAACGATTTCGGCGCGACGTTCCGGTCGCTGAACGCCAATCTCAAGGGCGAAGTGGCGCGGTCGATTACCGAAGATCAGAAGAACCCGGACGTGCTGTATCTGCCGACCGAGACGGGCATTTTCCTGTCACTCGATCGCGGCAAGAGCTGGAAGCGGTTTACGGCGAATTTCCCGACCGTTCGGGTGGACGAGATCACGCTGCACACGCGTGACAACGCGATGCTCGTGGCCACGCACGGCCGCGGCATCTGGATCCTCGATCACCTCGAGCCCATTCAGGAGTACACACAGGCGACGACCGGGGCCGCCGACGCGCACCTGTTCTCGATGGGCCCGGCGCTGCAGTGGCGGCAATGGGACGATCGCAACGACGAGTTCTGGGGCCACCAGTTCTGGGTGGGCGAGAACCCGCCGACGCAGGCCGTGATTCAGATGTACTTCAAGAAGGCGCAGACCGACGTGCGGCTGAAGATCACGGACGCGGCGGGGAAGGCCGTGCGTGATCTCGCGGTGCCGGCCAACCGATCGACGACCGGCATTCAGAGCGTGTGCTGGGACATGCGCGTGGATCCGATCACGCCCGGCGGTCCGGGCGCACCCGACTCCGCGACGGCAGCGGCGGCCAATCGTGGCGGCGGCGCGGGTGCCGCGGGTGCTGGTGCGGCCGGCGCCGCAGGCGCGCCGTTCATTGCACCAGCGCGTGGTGCGGGCGGCGGCGGTGGTGGACGCGGCGGCGGTAACGTGCCGCAACCGGAAGCCGGTTATCAGCCGTCGAATCCGTGCGGCGGTGGCGCAGGCGGTGGCGGTGGACGCGGCGGCGGTGGCGGTGGCGCGACCGCGGGTCCGATGGTCATGCCGGGCACGTACAACGTCGCGCTCGTGGTGGGCGGCAAGGTGATCGAAACGAAGCCGCTCAAGATCGTGGCCGATCCCGTGCTGCAGACCGACGCGACGCGCAAGCGCGCCGCGGAACTCGCGATGGACCTCCACGAGACTCAGCGTCGCGGTCAGCAGGCGGCCGACGCGCTCGGCTCGGTCGATTCACAAATGACGGACGTTGCGGCCAAGGTGAAAGCCTCGAAGGCCCCGGACACAGTCAAGGCGCAGTTCGACGCCTTCGCCAAGGAATTCGACACCGTGAAGGCGAAGTTCGGCATCGGCGCGGCGCCAGCGGGCGGTGGTGGCGGCCGCGGCGGCGGTGGCGCCGCGCCCGATCTGACGAACGTGCTCGGCAGGGTCGGCTCGCTCAAGGGCGACCTCATCGGATTCGGCGACATGGTCAGCGACAGTCAGATGAAGACCTACACCGAACTGAAGGTCGCGCTGCCGAAAGCCGTCGCCGATGCGAACAGCATCCTCGTCAAGGCGATGACCATGAGCCAGACGTTGAAGAAGTTCGACGTCGCGCTCACGGTGCCGGCGCCGGTCAAGTAAGAGGTGTCGGTCCTAGGGTCCAAGGGTCCAAGGGTCCAAAGGTCCAAGGGTCCGAAGGTCCGTTGCGCACGCTGAACGTCGAAACCTCCACACACGGCCGGGTCCTCATTGAGGATCCGGCCGGTTCTTTTTCTGGCCTGATGATCGTCGGTTGTCACGGCTACGGCCAGGCCGCCGACACCATGCTCGAAGAACTTCGCAAGATTCCAGGATCGGACGCCTGGCGGCTCGTGTCCGTGCAGGCGCTGCATCGCTTCTACACCCGCAACGACCAATCCGTCGTCGCCAACTGGATGACGCGCCAGGATCGCGACGCGGCGATTGCCGACAACATTCAATATCTCGATCGCGCCGTCGACGCGGTCAGGACCGACGATGTGCGCGCGATTGTGTTTCTGGGGTTTTCGCAGGGTGCCTCGATGGCGGTTCGCGCGGCCGTCTGCGGCAGCCACCGCGCGGCCGGCCTGATCATGCTGGGCGGCGACATTCCTTCTGATGTGCGAGAGGCCACCTCACGCCCGTTCCCGCCCACACTGATTGGCGTGGGATCGCGCGATCAGTGGTACGCCGGCGAACGCGCGGATGCCGACATCAAACTCCTGCAGGACCGAGGCGTGACGCATGAGGTCGTCCGATTCGAGGGCGGCCATGAATTTACGCCTGAGTTCCGGGAGGCCGCCGCGGTCTGGATCAAAAGACTCATGCACGCTGCATCGCAGTCAACGATCAACATGAAGCAATGAAGTAATGAAGGGTTTTAGGGGAAGAGCTCTTGGTACTCCCAAACAAATCCTTCATTTCTTCATTGCTTCATGTTTATGACGATCGAATTTATGACGATCGAAGCGGGCGTGAGGGCGTTTTATCGCCCGCTTACTCGTCCTGCGATCGCGGTCGTCGACAACCCTGGAACCTTCTCCACAATGTGGATGCGGCCGCCGTGGCTGCGGACGAGCGGGGCTTCGATGCAGTCGGCGCCGTACTCGGCGCCGTTCACGTGCACGTGCGGCTTCACTTCTTCCAGGAACGGCATGGGCACGTCCTCATCGAAAATGTGCACGTAATCCACATAGCGCAGCGCGAGCAACATCTCCGCGCGTTCCCGTTCGCCCACAAATGGCCGCCCTGCGCCTTTGTACGCGCGCACGGACCGGTCGCTGTTCACGCCCACGATGAGCACGTCGCCCTGATCGCGCGCTTCGCGCAGGATGTGCAGGTGCCCGCTGTGCAGGATGTCAAACGAGCCGTTGATCGTGACGATGCGTTTGCCTTGCGAGCGAAGCGTCGTCGCGAGCGGACTCAACTGCGCGCGATCTAGCAAATGGTTCAGACGGTTCTGGCTCGAGCCGTCGCCGCGCAGTTCGCCAATCGAGACCGTCGCCGTACCGAGTTTGCCGACCGCGATGCCTGCCGCGCGGTTCGCCAGCACGGCGGATTCGCGCTCCGAGGCGCCGGCAGCCAGGGCGAGTGCGAACGCGGCGACGACCGTGTCGCCCGCGCCGCTGACGTCGAAAACCTCGCGCGCGACGGCCGGTTCCGAGAACAACGCGCTTCCGCTCTTGTCAAAAAACGTGATGCCCTTGGCGCCCATCGTCAGCAGAATGCACGCCTGGAAGCGATCCGCGAGTTCGCGTCCGACGATATCAATGAGTTGGGGCGTGGGCGCGGCGTCCGGACGGCCGAGCAGCCCGAGCGCTTCTTTCCAGTTGGGTGTCAGGTAGTCACAGCCACGGTAGAAGCTGGCGTGCTGCGGCCGCGGATCCACGATCACGCGCTTGCCCGCGGCCCGGGCCATGGCGATCACGCGCTGACAGAGCGCCTCGGTCAAAAGGCCCTTCGCGTAATCGGAAATCACGACCATGCTGCACGCCGGCAGATGCGATTTGATTGCGGCGAGCGTATCGTTCTCGATCGTCGCGCTGCCGGAGGCCGGCGATTCATAGTCCAGGCGCACCAACTGTTGCTGCTGGCCGACGACGCGAACCTTTCGGATCGTCGGTTGATCGCGGTGGACAGGCACGAAGTCGATGCCCGCCGAAGCGGCCAACGCTGCGAATTGGCGGCCGGCTTCGTCCGCGCCGACGCTGCCAATCAGCGTCGAGTGCCCGGCCAATGCCGTGATGTTGTGCGACGTATTGGCCGCGCCACCCAGAACCGTTCGCGACGAGGTGACCGTCACGATGGGCACCGGCGCCTCCGGCGAGATACGCGAACAGTCGCCGGAAAGGTACTCATCCAGCATGACGTCCCCAATCACCAGAATCTTCTGGCCGGGGAACTTGTCAAAGAGATCGCGATCGCTCATGGATTCGAATACCGCGGGCCATCATCTCATAGCGGTCAGCGGGCCGCCGATCCACTTCATCGCGGTCGCCACAGCCTTCTCGACGGACTCGCCGGCCGGATCGAGCTTTCTGGTCGCAAGGAGCGAGTGATCGCCGCCGTCCACGATTTCCAGCGTCGCGCGCGGCAGGGACGTCACGAGCGCGCGGAGTTCGTCCGGCGAACCGAAGGGATCGCGCGTGCCGTGCAGAAACAGCATCGGTACGGGGACGTCCGGCAGATGCTTGTCGCGGCGTTGCGCGGGCTTGGCTGGCGGATGCAGCGGATAGCCGAAGAAGATGAGGCCCGACGGGGCGGGATCGAAGCCGCCGCCGGCCGCTGCCTGCGACGCGATGCGTCCGCCCATGGACTTGCCGGCCGCAATCAGCGGACCGGTCGCACCGGCCACGGCGTCCTTCCACACGGCCGCGAAATGCGCCTCCAGCACCGGCGCCCGGTCAGGTGCGCTGCGGCCGGCCTCCATGTAGGGGAAGTTGAAAGTGACGACCCGGGCGCCGTGCTGTTCGAACGCGCTGACGACGCGTTTCATCCACGGGTGATCGCGGCCGGCTCCGGCGCCGTGCGCGAGCACGACGGTCACGGGACCCTGTAACCGCGGGGAGGGCATGGGCGGATTGTACGGCGGGCCCTCGCGGCCGGCGGGTTGCATCTGTATATCCATAGATGTAGATTTATGGATGTGAGTATGGATACGGCGGCCCGGCTCCGGCTGCTCGGTGACCCGACCCGGCTGCGGCTGTTGCGGCTGCTGTCGCGGGAATCCCTCAACGTGTCCGAACTGACCGGCATTCTGGCGGTGGCGCAGTCCGGGGTGTCTCGCCATTTGGGCATGCTGCGCGACGCGGGGCTGGTGGCGGAAGAGCGCGCCGGGCTCTACGCCTGGTATCGCCTGTCGGACGCATTCACGGACGCGGCCGGCGACCTGGCGTCACTCCACAGCTGGCTCGCGCAGGAGTTCGCGCGCAGCACGCCGGAAACGCGTGCGGATGACGGGCGGCTGGAGGAAGTGCGGCGGCTCCGCAAGGACAGCTTTCAGACGCACGGTAACGAGCGCCGCCAACTCGTACCGGGACGCAGCTGGCCCGCGTGGGCCCGCGCGCTCGGCCTGCTGCTGCCGCCGGTGGACGTCGCCGACCTGGGCTGCGGCGAGGGCCACCTCACGCTCGAAGCCGCCCGCTGGGCACGACGTGTGATCGCCGTCGATCGATCGAAGGACGTACTGGTCCGGGGCCGCGAGCTGGCCAAGCGCCGCAAGCTGACGAACATCACGTGGAAGCTGGGTGAGTTGGAGAGGCTGCCGATTCCCGATCGGTCGATCGACATCGCGATGCTGTCGCAGGCGCTGCATCACGCCGACCATCCGGACCGTGCGCTGGCCGAAGCGTTCCGGATACTCCGGCCCGCCGGCCGGCTCATCGTCCTCGAATTGCGCGAGCACGAGGAAACGTGGGTCCGGTCGAAGCTCGGCGACCGCTGGCTCGGCTTCAGCGAAAGCCGGCTGAACGAACTGCTCCGTACCGCCGGGTTCACGAAGACCGTGGTCCGTGTGGGCGCGCGACGAACGGCGGATCCGTTTACGGTATTAATCGCGTCAGGAACAAAAGCATGACCAAACTTGAAACGCTTGACGCGCTCCTCGAGAAGCGTCTGCTCATTCTCGATGGCGCGATGGGGACGATGATCCAGCGGCACAAGCTGCAGGAGGCGGATTTCCGCGGCGAGCGGTTTGCGTCGCATCCGCGCGACCTGAAAGGCAACAGCGACGTGCTGGTGCTGACCCAGGCCGGCATTATTGGCGGCATTCACCGCGAGTATCTCGCCGCCGGTGCGGACATCATCGAAACGAATTCGTTCAACGGCCAGGCGATTTCCCAGGCGGACTATTCGCTGGACCCCTACGTCTACGAGATCAACGTCGAAGCCGCGAAGATCGCGCGCGCGGCCGCGGATGAGTTCACCGCACGCACGCCGGGCCAGCCGCGGTTTGTGGCGGGCTCGATGGGCCCGGCCAACCGTACGCTGTCGATCTCACCGGATATCAACAATCCGGCGCTGCGTGCGATTACGTTCGATCAGCTCAAGGATGCGTATGCCGAGCAGGTCCGCGGTCTCATCGATGGCGGATCGGACATCCTTCTGCTCGAGACGATCTTCGACACACTGAACGCCAAGGCGGCGCTGGTGGCCATCGACGAGGTTTCCGAACAGCGCGGCGTCCGGCTGCCGCTCATGATTTCAGTGACGATTACCGACCGCAGCGGCCGCACGCTTTCGGGGCAAACGCTCGAAGCGTTCTACCGGTCCATCGAACACGCCCATCCATGGGCGGTTGGCCTGAATTGCGCGCTCGGCGCGCGCGAGATGCGGCCGCACCTGGCCGAACTGGCGCGACTGACCAGCGCCTGGGTCAGCGTGTACCCGAACGCCGGTTTGCCCAATGCGTTCGGCGAATACGACGAGCTGCCGGACGAGACCGCCAGCCTCTTGCGCGAATTCGCGACGAGCGGTCTTGCGAACATCATCGGCGGTTGTTGCGGCACCACCCCGGATCACATCCGCGCGACAGTCGCGGCGCTGAAAGACATCACGCCGCGGAAGCGCGACGTTCATCGTTCGCCGCTCGCCGTTCGGAGTTTTCTGACCCGTCTGTCCGGCCTCGAGCCGCTTACGATCAGGCCGGACAGCAATTTCCAGATGATTGGCGAGCGGACGAACGTGACCGGTTCCCGCAAGTTCGCGCGCCTCATCAAGGACGACAACTACACCGAAGCCGTGGCTGTGGCGCTCGAGCAGGTGCGCGGCGGCGCGAACCTCATCGACGTCAACATGGACGAGGGCATGCTCGACTCGGAATTGGCGATGACGACGTTCCTGAATTACATCGCCACGGAACCCGAGATCGCGCGCGTGCCCGTCATGATCGACAGCTCGAAGTGGTCAGTGATCGAGGCCGGCCTGAAGTGCGTGCAGGGCAAGTCGGTGGTGAATTCGATTTCGCTCAAGGAAGGCGAGGCCGACTTCCTGCACAAGGCCAAGTTGGTCCGCCGCTACGGCGCCGCCGTGGTCGTGATGGCGTTCGACGAGCAGGGGCAGGCCGACACGGTCGAGCGGAAAGTCGCGATCTCGCATCGCGCGTACCGCCTGCTGACCGAGGTCGCTGGTTTCGATCCCTCGGACATCATCATCGACCCGAACGTACTGGCGGTCGCGACAGGGCTCGAAGAGCACAACGCCTACGCGATTAATTTCATCGAAGCCCTTCGCCAGATCAAGGCGACGTGCCCCGGCGTCAAGATCAGCGGCGGCATCAGCAACCTGTCCTTCTCCTTCCGCGGCAACGACATCGTCCGCGAAGCCATCCACGCGGCGTTTCTGTACCACGCGATCAAAGCCGGCCTCGACATGGGCATCGTCAATGCCGGCCAGTTGGCCGTGTACGAGGACATTCCGAAGGACCTGCTCGAGCACGTGGAAGACGTGCTGTTCAACCGCCGGCCGGATTCGACTGAGCGCCTGGTCGCCTTCGCGGATCGCGTCAAGGGCGCCGGCACCCGCCGGGAACACGATCTCGCCTGGCGCGAGAGTCCGGTCGAGGCGCGACTGTCGTACGCGCTCGTCCACGGCGTCGTGGACTTCATTGAAGTGGACACCGAAGAAGCGAGGCAGAAACTCCCGCGGCCGCTCGATGTGATCGAAGGTCCGTTGATGGATGGCATGAAGGTCGTCGGCGATCTGTTCGGCGCCGGCAAGATGTTCCTGCCGCAGGTCGTCAAGAGCGCGCGCGCAATGAAGCGTGCGGTGGCGTACCTGGAGCCGTTCATGGAAGCGGAAAAGCGCGCTGCAATGGAGCCCCGGGTCTTCAGACCCGGGGATGACCCGGGGTCTAAAGACCCCGGGCCCCATTCGAAGAGTCCCGGCCGCGTGCTTCTTGCCACCGTCAAGGGCGACGTCCATGACATCGGCAAGAACATCGTCGGCGTCGTCCTCGGTTGCAACAGCTATGAGGTCGTGGACTTGGGCGTCATGGTCTCGCTCGATCGGATCCTGGCCGAGGCGGCCGAGCGCGAGGCAGACATCATCGGTGTGTCCGGCCTGATCACGCCGTCGCTCGACGAGATGGTGCTGGTCGCGAAAGAGATGGAGCGCCGCGGCCTCAAGACGCCGCTGTTGATTGGCGGCGCGACGACAAGCAAGCAGCACACGGCGGTCAAGGTCGCGCCGGAATACTCGGGCGCGACGGTCCATGTGCTCGACGCGTCGCGAGTCGTCGACGTCGTGTCCAGTTTACTGAGCGATCGGATGCGCGACGACTTCGTGGCGGCCGAGCGCGTCGATCAGGAACGTTTGCGCGTGCAGTACGGCACGCGGCGCGAAAAGCCTCTATTGACACTGGAGGCCGCGCGCGCCAATCACCTGACAACCGAGTGGGACACGCTCGACATTCCCGTGCCGTGGTTTGTCGGGAAGCGCTTCGCAGAGCCGGCTCTGGCGGATCTTGTGCCATACATCGACTGGCAGTTCTTCTTTTCTGCGTGGGAATTGAAGGGCAGGTTTCCCGCGATTCTGGACGATCCGACGATCGGATCAGCCGCCCGTGAGCTCTACGACCACGCGCGCGACATTCTCGGTCGCATCATCAAGGAAAAGCGCATCACCCCGCGTGGGGTGTACGGCTTCTGGCCGGCCAACGCCGTTGGCGACGACATCGTGGTTTACAAAGACGATGCCCGGCGCACCAAGCTGGCGACGTTTTCGATGCTCCGGCAACAGGAGACGATCGCCGACAAGCGGCCGAATCGATCGCTGGCCGACTTCGTCGCCCCGAAGGAATCCATGGCGCCCGATTACATCGGCGCGTTCGCAGTGACGGCCGGCATCGGCGCGGATGCACTCGTCAAAGAGTACGAAGCGAAGGGCGACGACTACAGCGCGATCATCGTGAAAGCACTGGCGGATCGACTGGCTGAGGCCTTTGCCGAGCAGTTGCATGCGCAGGCGCGCAAGGACTGGGGATACGGCAAGGACGAGGCGCTGTCCAGCGAGGACCTCATCGAAGAGAAATACCGCGGCATCCGCCCGGCATTCGGGTATCCCGCCTGTCCGGACCATACGGAAAAGGAAAAGCTGTTCGCGCTGCTCGACGCGCCGGCGATCGGCATCACGCTGACTGAAACCTGCGCCATGTGGCCCGCCGCGTCGGTCAGCGGCCTCTACTTCAGTCATCCGCAAGCAAAGTACTTCAGCGTCGGCCGCATCGGCCGCGATCAACTCGAAGACTACGCCACGCGGAAGGGCATCAGCATCGAGGCAGCGGAAAAAGCGTTAGCACCGAATCTCTGACGCGAGCCCGCAACCGCGTGGTTGCGACCCTGGTCCACGGTTGAACTGACCCGCCAGGCCGTGTCGAAGCGACGCGCATATGACGGCGCTCCGACTAGCTAGCCCGCCGCGTTGAAGTGTTCGTGCAACAGCGCGTTGATCCGGTCGGCGTGCTGGATCGGCAGTCCGTGGCCGGCGTCGGCGAATTCGACAAAGCGTGCGTTTGGAATCGCCGCGGCCAACGCGCGGCCGGATGCGGGTGACGCAATTCGATCGTGGGTGCCGCTCATGACGAGCGTCGGTACCGCGCCCAGGTCCTTTAGTCGCGTACGCGCGTCATACCGTCCCATCGCGGAGAGTTGGCGCATGACGATGGGCGGTTGATCGGCGAGATCGTGGCCGAAGAGTCGCGCGAGCTTATCCGCCAGCGCGGCGCGATCGGCGGATTGCAGCGCGTCGGCCGGCATCACCAGCTCGAGGAACGCGTTGCGCCGCATCGTGCGCGTGCCTACCCGGGTGCGCAGTCCCGTCACGATCATCGGCAGCGAGAGACCCGTGGCGTCGCGGCCGCGTACGACCGTGTTCATCAAGGTCAGGGACCGGACCCGCGCCGTCGCCTGGAGCGCGATTTCCTGCGCGATGACGCCGCCCATCGAGTGGCCGACCAGGTGAAATCGTCCGACGCCGGCGTCATTGGCCACGGCCACGGCGTCGGCGGCCATCAGCGGGATCGACAGGTCGGCGCGCTGCGTCGTGCTGCCGCCGATGCCGCGATTGTCGAACGTAATCACGGTGAATTGGGACTTCAGTGCCTCGGTTTGCGGTCCCCAGCCGGTGCCATTGACGCCGACGCCTTGCACCATGAGGACGGCCGGCCCGGATCCTTCCTGGGAGTAATTGATTGATGCGGCGTCGGTTTGAATCGTGGGCATGAGCCTATAATCACCATCTTCACACGTACCAGCCGGAGGTGCTCTATGACGCGCCCGGACGTTCTCGCGTTCTTCGCCGATCGGCAGGTTCACTGGAATGCCCATGACGTCGCGGCATTGGCCGCCGGCCATTGCGAGGATGGTGTGATCCAGAGTCCGATGCACGGCAAACGGCAGGGCCGTGAGGCCATCGCCGATTCCTATACCGCGCTGTTTGGCGCGTTTCCGGATTGGCGCTTCACAAGCGACGACATGCTCATTGATGAGGACCGGGTCGCGCAGGTCTTTTCGGCTGAGGCCACGCATGTCGGCGAATTCATGGGCATGGCCGGCACGAACCGCCGTTTCAGAATCCACGGCGTGCGAATTTATGAGATGACCGGCGGCTTGATCAAAGTCGAACGCCGCCTGTACGATTTCACCGCCCTGTTGATTCAGGTGGGCGTCCTGCGCAGCAAGCCTGTCTAAGAATCTTTTCCGGCCGAATTCACCGTGGCACTGACTGCAACGATCTACAACTTCACGATCGATCTGTCCGACGGCGATCGCGGAGTGTACGAGTCATTTACTCTCCAGCTCGCTCAGCATCCATCGGAGAGCCCGGAGTATTTCGTCACGCGCATGCTGGCGTATTGTCTGGAGTACACCGAGGGCCTCGCGTTCTCGAGCGGCATTTCCGATCCCGACGAGCCGACACTCGCCGTGCGCGACCTCACGGGTGCGTTGCGCGTCTGGGTCGAAATCGGCTCGCCCACGGCGGCCCGCCTCCACAAAGCCAGCAAAGCAACCGACCGCGTCGCGGTCTACACGCACAAGGACCCGGCGCAGCTGTTGCGCCAGCTCGAAGGCGAGCGCATTCACAAGGCCGAGGCGATTGAAATGTTCAGTTTCGATCGCGGCTTGATTGCCGAGCTGGTGGAGAAGTTGGAACGCCGCATGGCCCTCACCGTCTCAGTGGCTGACGGCCACTTGCTCGTGGCGCTGAAGGACGGCACGTTCGAAGGCGCGATCACGCGCCATCGCCTTGTTCCCTCCGCCCTCTGAACCTACCGTTGCCGCCTCGCCTCGCTTGCGGTAAGGTTTTGTCGTTCCCCATGACACGTGCAGTACTCGCGGGAGTTCTGCTCACGGCGGCGATTGTCACGGCTGCCCAGGCGCCGGTCCGCCCGAGTTTTGCCGGAGAGTGGACACCCGATCCGTCGCGCAGTAGCGTCACGGGCGGTCCGTTGCGCGTGTCAGCGCCTGCGCCCGCGCCTGCGGCTGTCCCGGCGCCAGCGCCAACGCCAAACGCCGGGAGCGGAGGGACGCCGAGAATCAGCGAACCCAGGAAGATCAAGGACGTTCCGCCGGCCTTTCCGCCAAACAAGCTCGCGGCCGGCGTCGGCGGGATGGTGATTCTGTCCGCCACGATTGATAAGACCGGTCACGTTGTGGACCTCGACGTCGTTCGATCGACGCCGGGCTTCGAAGAGGCGGCGATCAACGCGGTTTCGAAATGGGAGTACACGCCAACGCTGATGAACGGAGAGCCCATCCCGGTTGTGATGACCGTGGTCGTGAACTTCAGCCTTGGCCGGCCAGGCAGCCCTGGCGCAACGTCGGCGGCCGCGTCCGGCCGCGGCTCGGGCCGGGGCGGCCCGCCGCCGTCAATCCTGATCAAGCAGGATCAGAAGACGCTCAAGATCACACGGCCGACGGCAAACGGGTCCGAGACCGCGACGTACCGATTCGATGGAAAGGACAGCAAGAATCGCCTCAGCACCGGTGGCGCGATTGACGGGAACTACACGTTCGCCAGTCAATGGCAAGGCGACTCGCTGGTCACCAAGATCACATTCCGCGGACCGCAGGGCCCTCGCGAGAGCACGGAAACGATCTCCATCGACAAAGACACGCTCGTGATCCGGACCGTCCGCCCTAGCGCCGTCGCGAATAGCGATCCGATCGTGCAGACCCAGACGTTTGTCAGGAAACCGTAGTCGTCCGCTATCTCAAGAAAACCGCGATCGTTTTCGCCGCCAACTGATTGCCCGCGAGATTCCAGTGGGTGTCCTGCGGTTTGTAGAGCACGGCGCTGCGGCCGGCGTCCTGGAAGGTAGATAGCAAGTCGAGCGTTCTGATGCCTTCCGTCTCAAGTGCGCGGGCGATCAGCCGATTGGGTTGCGCGAAGTCCAAATCGCCGGGTGCGTGGCTTGACGCTCTCGCCACTTCGGCCTGCAGGCTCATGTTGATCTGTGCCTCATCCGGAATGATGACGACGGCGAAGTCGGCGCCCGATCGTTTGGCGATGTCGCGCATCTGCCGAAGGTCGGCGGTCACGTTGCGAGTCGCCGCAGTCAGTCGACTCGCGTCCTTCTCGTAGACCCACGCGCGGTCGACTTCGATTTCAAGGAATCGATCGCGGCCCAGGCTCGGCTCAGTATCGTTGTAGGTCGCCGCACTGCCGGCCTCCGACACCGTGGAAGCCTGGCTGCGCGTCACTTGCCAGAGTGCGTGGGCCAAAGTGGCGACGAACGAGTACTCGTACGGCTTGCGGCGCGGCGTCTCGAAGTCGTTGCCGATGAAGAATCCGACCAGCACGAGGTCTGGTTTAAAGGCCAGGCCTTCGTTGATCAGGATGCTCAGGTAGTCGCGCGGCTCGGTGCCGGCCACGCCCATGTTGACGACTTCGGTCGATCCATCCGAGGCCAGTTCGGACTCGAGCAATTTGAGGAAGTTGGCGCGTTGAGGCACGACGCCGACGAAGAACGAATCGCCGATGGCCACGATGCGGCGCGTGACGGTCGCGGGCCGTACGACCGGTCGCTCGACGTCGTTGAACCCGCGCGAATTGAAATGCGAGTCGTAGACCGGCGCGCCCGGGCGGCCGCGATAGCGGCTGTACGCGTCGGAATAGAACACGAAACTCGGACTGACGACGTTGAAGATCCGGAGTGCAATCTCGAGTGAGATGAGACTCACCGTACTGACGGCGGCGAACCTCATCACGCCCGTGCGATGGCCGGCGACCCAAAGTGCCGCGCCGCCGGCTCCCAGGCCGACGATGGCGGCGGCCCCCAGCGCGCCTGGCGATAGCCAGATGTGCAGCGGCGTGGCCAGGCTGTAGGCGAGCGCCGCCCACAGGACGATTGACGGTGACGCGAGCAGGACGACGCGTGAACCAACGGAGCGCCGAGCGCCGCCAATCAGGCGCGTCACCAGCGCGAGCGCGAATACGCTGGCCGCGAAGAACGCCACAAATGCCAGTGCGCTTCGCCAGAACGGACGAGACGCGCCGGCATTCGCGACGGTTTCATCGGCGACGACGGCGATGCGCGGAAAGTCTGGCGCGATTCCCGAGTAATTGTGAAGGCGCGCTTCAAGATCGAATGTGGCCGTCCGGCCACTGTCGAAAGCCGCCGGTGCGCGGCCGTCGAGGACGATTCGCAATTCGTTCCGGCCCGCCTGCACGGGATCAAGGGCCAGCAGGATCTTGTCCTGGTGCGACGCGTACAGACTGGACGCCGCGATCGTCGCCGCCGGCCGTCCGTTCAGTTCCACGATAACCGTCGGTCGCTCTTCATCAGGCGAACGCACCGTGATGACGTATTCAAGAAAGAGCGGCTCGCGTGATGGCAGATCAAAGGCGTAGGCCGGCTGGCTCGAGCTGACGTGAAACCGCGCTTCATACGGCCGAAAGGACGCGTTTGTCAGCAGAAACGCCGGCAACGCGAGCCCAAACGACGCGAGCAGCAGGAGGCGGGACATCGGTAAGCAGACGAAGTCTACCCGCCTTCGCCCTGACGGGCTTCGGTGGGCAAGCCGTCGTACCCGTCGTCACTCCCCGTTACCTGTCCCGTCCGCGCCTGGTTCGCGGTTGAACTAACCCCGCCCGGCCTTCGAAAACGACGCGCGGAACCCGTTGTTATCGCTACCGCGTGGTTGGGTTGCCGGCCTCGAGCCGTGTCGGAGTGGCGCGATGAGCGACAGGATGAAACGTGCGCCGGAGCCCTTCGGGACCAAGCGTGGGGATGGGGGCCCCCACGCCGCCCTGACGCCTGACGTTAAGGTGGAGGCGCGCGTTTCGAGCGCCAGCTCCGATCAGGCCGAGGCCGGCAACCCAACCGCGCGGTGGCGTCACCCGTCGTCACTCGTATCTGAGTGCCAACATCGGATCGACCTTCGACGCCCGATACGCCGGGATGAATCCGGCGCCGAAGGCCACCATGGCCAGCAGGACGGCCGACGACACGAGCACCACCGGATCGAGCCCGGTCATTTCGTACAGTTCCGACTTGGCGTACACGCCGGCGACCATCGCGAGGCCGAGTCCGATCCCGCCGCCGACGAGCGTCATCAGCGCCACCTGGCGCATGACCATCGACCGGATGCGCGACGCATCGGCGCCGAGCGCCATGCGCAAGCCAATCTCGCGCGTCCGCTGCGCCACGGTATAGGCGAGCACGCCGTAAAGTCCGACAGCCGCCAGTATCGTCGCCAGGCCGGCGAACACGGCCGCGAGCGTGCTCACGAATCGATCCTGAAACACGTTCTCGCGCACCTGCTGTTCCATCGTGCGCAACTCGTCGATGGGCAGCGTCGGATCGATGCGGCGCATCATCGGGGCGATCGCGCCCATCACGGAATCGGGCGAGCCCGCAGTTCGGGCGTAGAACACCAGTTCGCCCACGCGTTCGTCCTGCCGGTATGGCGTGAACAACTGCGGCGGCGGCGTCTTCTTGACGTCGCTGTACTTGGCGTCTTTGGCCAGCCCCACAATTTCCAGGTCGAGTTTGCCGGCGTTGCCGATTTCCATGCGACGGCCGACCGCCTGAAGGCCCAGGCCAAATTTCTTCGCGAACGCTTCGTTCACGATCGCGACCTTCGGCGCGCCGATGACGTCTGCACGCGTGAACTCCCGGCCCGCCAGCAGCGGGATGCCCATCGTCTTGAAGTAGGCCGGCGCCACTTCGTTGACGTTCGAGTTCGAGTCTGTGTCAGGCCCGGCCTTGAAGCCCTCGACGGACACGTTCGAACTCCAGTTATCGTTCGACAGGAGCGGGACCATGCCGCCCGTGACGTCCGTCACACCAGGCAGGCGAATGAGCTCGTCCTCCACCTGCTCAAAAATTTGCCGCGATCGTTGCGCGTTGTAGCCGTTCATTTCCGGAGAAATGTTGAACGTGATCAAGTTGTCTGTGCGCAGGCCGAGTTCCACGCGGCTCACGTTGACCAGGCTCTTGATGAACAGACCGGCGATGGCCAGCAACGCCATCGAGAGCGTGATTTGGGTCGTCGCGAGCACCAGGCGAAACCGTTTGGCCGAACGCGCGCCGCCGGGCTGGCCGGCCTGGCCTTTCAGCGCCACCGTGAGATTCGGCCGGGTGCTGTGCAGGGCCGGGAACAGGCCGAACAGCACGCCGGTGCCGACGGTGACGATGGCGAGAAAGGCGATCATGCGGGCATCGGGGCTGAACACCAGGAATTCCGCCGCATCGCCCGGGAGCAACGCGGCGGTGCCGGCAAGCGTGGCCTGCGCGACCACCACGCCGAACGCCGCACCGAAGACGGCGAGCAGCAGCGACTCGCCGAGCAGCTGACCGATCAAGTGGCGTCGTGCGGCGCCGATCGAAAGGCGCACGGCCATTTCGCCGGCGCGTCCCGTGGCTTTGGCCAGGAGAAGATTCGCGATGTTCGCGCAGGCGCTGATCAAGACAACGAACGTCACGCCGAGCAGCAACAGGAGCGGCACAAACGCGTCGTCCGGCGTCGAACTTTGGCCCTTGGCGCCGGGATCGACCGTCATGACCTTTTGCTTGAATTGTTCAAGCCGAGTGGCGCTCATGCCCTTCTGCAACGGCACATCCACTTCATTGATGATCGCGTGATACGGCTGATTGATTGCCGCACGCGCCTGTTCGATCGTAGTGCCCGGCTTGAGCCGCGCGAACAGATAGACCCAATACGCCCGACGGTTGTCGAGGACCTTGTTGCGGCCCGGCTGCATCAGCTCCGTCATCGTGATCGGCACGAACACCGACGGGCGGTCGCCGATCGTCGTGCCGTCAAAGCCCTCGGGGCCGACGCCGATGATGGTCATCGGCACGCCGTTGACGATCATTTTCTCGCCGAGAACACCGGGATCGCTGGCGAAGCGCGTCCGCCAATAGCGGTGGCTGAGGACCGCGACGCTGGACTCGCCCGGCACGCGATCGTCGCTCGCATCGATCAGGCGGCCACGGGCCGGCGTGAGGCCGAGCACCGAAAAGTAGCTGCCCGACACTTCGAGGCCGGCGCCCTTGAGCGTCTCTCCCTTGTAGGCCAGGTTGGCGCCGAATTCGCGGTGGGCGGCGATGCCCGTGAAGGAACTCTGCTGTTTCTCCAGGTCCCGGAACATCGGATAACTGAAGATCACGTCGCAGCTGCCGGCATTGCCGCAGGAGGTCATGCCCGATTTCACCCCGGGCGCGCCGAGGTTCACGAGCCGGCCCGGATCGGGCACCGGCAGCGGCCTCAGGATCATCTGGTTGAACAGCGAAAAGATGGCCGCGTTGGCTCCGATGCCAAGCCCCAGCGACAGGATGGCCACAATCGTGACGAACGGCGTCCGGAACAGGGCGCGAAGGGCCAGCTTCAGGTTGAACATAAGCAGATTGGACGAGAAAACCGCTCAGCTAGTTGGCGACTTGAAGCAGGTTGGGGCATGGTCGTTAACCATGCCGGTCGCCTGCATGAACGCATAGCAGATAGTCGGGCCGATGAACCTGAAGCCTCGCTTGGCGAGGTCCTTGCTCATCGCCTTGGCATCGTCAAATCGCCAGATATAGGCGTCGAAGCTGCCGAACTCCTTGCGGACGGCCAGGAACGCGCGCGCGTTGGCTACCGCCGCGTCGATCTTCAGCCGGTTGCGCACGATGCCCGCGTCGGCCATGAGCGCCCGCTTTTTCCGTGCGTCGTACTTGGCGATCTTGCGTGCGTCGAATCGATCAAACGCCTTCCGATAGGCCGGCCGCTTCCGGAGAATCGTGATCCAGCTCAGCCCGGCCTGCGCGCCTTCGAGAATGAGCATCTCGAACAGCCGCCGATCGTCATGCAGCGGCACGCCCCACTCTTCATCGTGATAGCGGACATAGAGAGGGTCGTCACCGCACCACGCGCAGCGCGTCATAACCGTGAAGCAATGAAGGTCGTCACGAAAATAACCGTGAAGCAGTGAAGAAACAGTTTGGGCAAGCCAAAAAATCCTTCACTGCTTCATTGTTTATTTGATCGGGGCAAGTGATTTTTCCCTGATCGCCCTGAATTCATTCCCGACCTTCCACTCCGGGAATTTGTCCGCATTCGCGACCCGGTAACCGATGGCAAAAAACAGTCGGCCGTCTTCCGCGGCGCCGGCGAGATCCCAATCCGGTTTCACCTGGTCGGAGGGCGCGTGGTAGTCGTTCTTGGTGTACTCCTCGCGCTTTTGCGTGCCATAGCCGGCCGGCTTGCCGATGAAGTCCACACCGGAGTCCGGATCGAACGCCGGCACGCCCTTCTTCGCGAAATTGAAATGATCCGATCGGTAGTAGAAGCCTTTTTCCGGCTCGGCGTCGGCCTTGAGTACGCGCGACTGCTCGGCAGCGGCTGCCGACGCATAGTCGTCCAGATCGGACGCGCCCAACCCGATCACGGTCAGGTCCTTCGTGCGTCCCCACTGGTTGATGCCGTCAATATTGATGTTTGCCAGCGTGTTGTTGAGCGGATACAGCGGAAAGTCCGCGTAATACTGCGATCCCAACAGGCCCTGTTCTTCGGCCGTCACGAATAGAAAGAGAATCGACCGTTTCGGCGCCGGCGTCATGCTCTTGAAGGCCCGCGCGATCTCCATGACCATCGCCACGCCGCTCGCGTTGTCCGCGGCGCCGTTGTAAATCGCGTCGCCCTTCACCGGCGTACCGACGCCGAGATGATCCCAATGCGCGGTGTACGTGATCCACTGATCCTTCAGCGCCGCGTCGCTCCCCGTGAGCTTGGCGACGACGTTGGCGGAGTCGACGGTCCGCATGTGTTGTTTCACCGTCACCGATGCCGAGAGGCCCAGCGACACCGGCTTGAAGTCGCGCGTCGCCGCAAGCGCCTTCAGCTTCTGGTAGTCCTGTCCGGCCATCTTGAACATTTCCGTGGCCGCTTCGAACGACATCCAGCCTTCAATCTTGGAGCGGCCCATGTTCTTGTCGGGCGTCACCAGATTGAATCGCTCGTTGCTGTTGTTCTGCACAACCGAGAACGGATACGCCGCCGGTTCGGTCTCGTGCACGATGATCACGCCGGCCGCGCCGAGTTCCGCCGCCTTCTCGTACTTGTAGGTCCAGCGGCCGTAATACGTCATCGCCTTGCCGCCAAATGTCTTTTCGTCGAGCGTCCCGTCCGCGTTCGTCACCGGCGGGTCGTTCACGAGGACCACAATCGTCTTGCCTTTGACGTCGATGCCGCGGAAGTCATCCCAGTTCAGCTCAGGCGCCTGCACGCCGTAACCCACGAACACCAGTTCAGAATTCTCGAGCTTGACCTCATCGGTCACGTGCTTGCTGAAGACGACGACGTCCTTGTTGATGTTGAACTCGTGTTTCTGCGCGCCCTTCTTCACCACAAAGCCGCCGACCGGCTCGGGCTTGATGCCGACGAGACCGACCGGCTGTTCCCAGGATCCGTTCGGGTTGCCTGGCTCGAGGCCGATGGCTTTGAGCTGTTCGATCAGGTACGCCTTCGTCAGCGCCTCGCCCTTGGATCCAGGCGCGCGGCCTTCGAGCTCGTCGGACGACAACTTCCGGATGTCCTGCAGGATGCGATCGGTATTGATCGCCGGAAAATCTGCCAGGGCACGCGGTTTGGCCGGCGCCGGAGCGCAGGCGGCAGCGAGGGCGACCACAACAAGGAGGGAACGCTTCAACATAATGGGCCTAATCTAGCGTACGTAGGCTCTTTCGGGGCTTCGGGATATACTTTCCACACCCGCCGCGTTCGTGAGTTCCCTCCGAGCAACTGAGAACCTCCACCTTGGAGCTTCACCGGATGAACAGCGAGCTGACAATCCTTCCCTTGTGCTGGATTCGCGACGGAGATGAAAGAACACGAAACCTGACACATGACTGATCAACGACTTCGCCTTGCCGTATTCATCGACTTCGACAACATCGAAATCGGCGTCAAAAACACCCTGAACGCGTCGTTCGACGCGGGGATCGTCCTCGAAGCGCTCAAGGAGCGCGGCGATGTGGTCTCCAAGACCGCCTACAGCGACTGGCAGCGCGCCGGCGGCCACAGCCGCGGCCTCACGCAGCACGCCATCAAAATGGTGCAGCGCAATCTGACGCCCGGCGGCGACAAGAACGGCGCCGACATCAATCTCGCGCTCGATGCGCTCGAGATGGCTTTTACGCATCCGCATATCAACGCTTTCGTGATCGTCGGCGGCGACAGCGACTTCATCAGCCTGGTGGAGAAGCTGAAACAGTACGACAAGAAAGTCTTCATCGTCGGTGGCCGCCAGTTCACGAGCGCGATCCTGCAGCGCAACTGCCACGAATTCATCGCGTATGAGAACTTGATGGGCGCGACCGCTTCGTCGACCGCGACGGGTGGCGGGAGCCGGCAGCAGAGTGGTGGCCGTCATGTGCGCATGGAGCGCACGCCGCTCGAGCAGGCGATTCCGCTCGTGCATCGCGCGCTGGCGGTGCTGACCGAGCGCGAAGTCTCGCCGCAGCTCGGCCTGCTCAAGAGCACGCTGCTGCAATTGGATTCGACGTTCTCCGAGCGCAGCTACGGCGCCGGATCATTTCGTGACTTTGTTGAAAAGCTCGCCAAGGCCGGCGTCCTGACCGTATATCAGGGCAAGGGCGGATGGCTCGTGGCGCCGATTGACGGCACGCCGCCGCCGGCGGATGTCGTCACCGAAGACGGCGAGGCCGCGTCGGCGACGGCGATTGCCGCGGCGCCGGCGATTCACGCCGCACGCCCGAGTGGTCCTGCGCCGAATGGCCTCGGACCGGTCGAAGTGATCGGCACGCCTGCCGACGGCATCGTCGCCTTCCGCGCGCTGCTCGGTACCGCGGAAATTCGCCGCTGGCCGATGTATCTCCGTAACGTGAAACAGGTGTTCCGTCAGGCTACGCCGCCGTTCGACGAACGCGCGTACGGGTACGGGACGCTGGTCGATCTTCTGCGAGCGGCGCAGAAGGAAGGCATTGTCCGCATGGAACGCGATCGGCAGGGCGTCGTGCGCGTGTTCCAGGGCGCCGGCAGTCCGCAGCGGCCGGTGGCCGTGCCCGACGTGACGCCGGAACCGGAAGTGATCCACGTGATCGTGCCGGAGGCTGTCGAGGAAGATTCGGCGGTGGTGGATCTGTCGGTCGGCCCGGGCAACGTGGAGCAGCCGCCGCTGTTCGTCGAGCCAGGCCGGCGCCGCGCGAGGACGCCTACCCCAAGACGAGCGGGTGCTGCGCGAAGAACGCGCAAGAAAGCCGACTAGCCAAAATCGCTTGTCAGTCCACACGGAGCCACGGAGGAGGACGGAGGCACGGAGAACTTTTGGGTAAGGCTCTTGTCACGCGGTCACTCCCAAGAATTACTCCGTGCCTTCGCTTTTCTCCGTGCCTCCGTGTGAACTGACAAGCGATCTTGTTACATTAGGGCATGGCGTTCCTGCTCACCCTCGTTCTCGCCTTTTCCTTTCAAACTCCCGCGCGGCAGACGTTTTTCACGTCTCCGCTGCCAGCCGATCAGATGGCGGGGAAGCAGGCGGTCATCGAAACGTCGATGGGCACGGTGGTCATCGAGCTGCTGTCATCAAAAGCGCCGAATCACGTCGGCTACTTCATGAAGCTCGCGCGCGACGGCGCGTATGCGGGCACCACGTTTCATCGCGTCATCAAGTACGGCTTGATTCAGGGCGGCGATCCGCTGTCGAAGGATCCGGCCAAGTCCGCGTTGTACGGGACCGGCGGCATGAACATGCTGCGGCCGGAGATTACGCCCGAGCCGATGACCGCCGGTGCGGTCGGCGCCGTCCTGGCGCCCGGCCGGCCCACCAGCGGGGGCGCCCAGTTTTTCATCTGCGCCTCCGATCAACTGGCGCTGCAGGGCCAATACACGGTCTTCGGGCGTGTCGTCGAGGGGATCGAGGTCGTCCAGGAAATCTCGGCGGCGAAAGCCGACGCCCAGGATCATCCGGTCGATCGGATCGTCATCAAGACCGTCACGATTCGCGACACGCCGCCCGTGATCAAGAATCCGCTGATCGAAGCCACGCCGGCGGAACTCGCGACGTACCGCGCAATCGTCGAGACCACGAAAGGCGAGATCGAGTTCGAGATGATGGCCGGCAAGGCGCCCGAAACGGTGCGCCAGTTCCTGCGGCTCTCGCAGGAAGGCGTCTATGACGGCACGGCCGTGCATCGCGTCGCGCCGAACTTCGTGATTCAGACCGGCGCGATCGCGTTCCGCGACAAGCCGCTTACCGCGAAGCAGAACGCGCTCGTCCACAACCTCGCGCCCGAGTTTTCGGATACGCCCAACGTTCCGGGCATCGTCTCAATGGCGCGCGGCGAAGACCCCGCGAGCGGCTCGACGTCCTTCTTCATCTGTACCGGCGAATGCCGATCGCTCGATGGCAAATACACCGTGTTCGCAAAGGTCGTGCGCGGCATGGACGTAGTCCAGGCGATTGCCGCCGTCGCGGTGGAGGGAGATGCACCCAAGGAGAAGATGTCGATCGTGCGCGTGCGGGTCACGAAATGACGCTCGTCAGTCCACACGGAGCCACAGAGGAACGCGGAGACACGGACCTTTTTGGGTAAGGTCTCTTGTCGCGAGGGGCTCTACCTTGCGCGGCTTCGCCGCCACGCCTCCCACAGATTTCCCGCCAGCACGCCAGCCAGCAGGTAGTGGGCCGCGCCCAGGCCTTCGAAGATCGCGTAGCTGACGACCGCGACCAGGACGCCGTCGATGATTTGGTGCGGATACTTCGTCGGCGAGGTCGGCGGATCCGTGAGGATGAAAAAGGCAAAGAACAGCACCATCTGCAGATCGGGCGCGCGGAACACTTCGACGACGCGCGCAGGGTCCGCGGCAAAGGCGGTGACCGTGAAGAGCAGGTAGAACGCGCCAAGGAATGCCAGGACCATCGGCATCTTGTTGACACGGTCGGTGATAAAGATGCCGGTCGCGAAGAGCACGACCAGTCCCCACCACGGCGCGTCGGTCAGCGCCCCCCACCAACTCTGGCCGGTATTGAATAGGTAGAACGTCGCGACCAGCGCCAGGGCCGCCGGATTGAACATGTTGGCGGTGCGCGTCCTGAACACGTACTTGCTGATGACGCCGATCGCCGACGTGATCGCGACCACAGGCCAGGGCTCCGCCGGGCTCAGCACCATCGACACGATCACGGCGGTGAGCAGCGCGCCGCTGGGAAACTCCCAATCCTGATTCTTGTTGCGGAATCGCAGAATCGCCGCGTCGATGGCCATCGCCGCGATGGAGCCTGCGACGAGACCCGGCCACACGAGGCCGATGCCAGCCGCCGGCGCCGCGAGCGCCAGCAGGATGGCGAAGATAATCGTCAGCAGGCCCTTAGGCGTTCGGAAGAACTTCAGAGCGCATCCCTCGCGTCGCAAATCGTTCCAGTGCCGGCGACCGCAGCACACCGTCCACACCGTGGCGTTCCAGCAACCGGACGCCTTCAACCGGGCCGAGCACAAATGCGGCCGTCGCCAGCGCGTCGGCGAGCATCGCCGTCGGCGCCACCACGGTCGCGCTGACCGCCGCCTCGGCCGATCGCCCCAGGCGCGGATCCAGAATGTGGTGTCCCGATCCGGCGTCCGGGCTTCGTCGCTCGTAGTCGCCGGACGTGCAGACGGCGGCGCCAGACACGCGTACGCGCTCGATAATCTCGCCATCGCGCCGCGGATGCCTGATGCCGACTGACCATGGCTGACCTGCGGCGTTATGGCCCGCCATGAAAAGATCACCACCGGCATCGATCGCGAAGTTCTCGAAGTCGGCCAGTTCTCGCGCGGCGAGGTCAATCGCGAGGCCTTTCGCGACGGCGCCGAGATCCAGCAACAGCGGACGCGTGAACGTGATGGTCTTCCGCTCCGGATCCAGCGTCACATCGCGGTAGCTGACCGGGTGGGCAGGAAGGTCCGTGTGGACGATCCGGCCATCGCGATAGTCGCGATTGAAACTTCGCGCTTCCATGTCGCGGCCGACCGTCGGATCGAAGGCGCCGCCGGTGTCTTCCGCCACGATGAGCGCGAATTCCACGGCAGCGTAGAGCAGTTCACTGGCCGGCACCGGCGCGCCCACGCGCTGCGTCAGTTGGCTGAGTTCGCTCTCAGGATCGAAACGATTACACAGCCGTTCGACCTGCCGGAACCACTCGAACGCATCGTCGATCGCACTGGCGGACGAATCGGCATCAAGATGATCGGCGCCCACGATCTCGATGGTGACGATCGTCCCCATGATCGGGATCGACCGCGTGCGCGGGCCGCTCACTTGGCTTTGGCGAGGGCCTGGACGACGGCGTAGTAGAAGGCGTTGGTGCTTTGAGTCGCGCCGGAGACGTAGTCCACCTCGGGACTCTGGCGGGTCACGACCTGGCCTTGCAGATGCGCGACCCATGAACAGGAGTATCGCGTCCAACACTGCGAGATGACGGCGGACGCGATGCGGCCGCCAAAGATCACGACCGTGGCTTCGATGTCGCCGTGGCGCGAGGTGCCCCAGCCGCTGTACGTGCCGTCCTTCCACTGCGGTGTGGCGGGCGCGGCTGGTGGCGCAGGCTCCACGGCAGCGGCTGGCGGCGCGATCGGTGTGGCCACCGGCGCGGGCGTTTCGATCGGCGCGGCTGAAGGCGTGGCCACTGGAGTCGAATGGACAGCGGGAGCCGCAACCCGTTCCGCCTTGCGCGTCGTCTTTGCGACAGGTGCCGGAGACGCCGGCGCGGATGTCACCGCGGCGACTGGCGCCGCGGATGGCAGTGGCGCGATCGGCCTGGAGTTGGATTCGCCCGGCGTTGCCGGAATGACCGGGCGCGACCGATCGGCCGCCTGGATCCTGTCGGCCGCCGCGCGCGTGCGCATGTAGCCTGCCGAATAGACGGTCAAAACCGCGGCAGAACTCAGCGCCACCAGTTGATTGGTGACCTTGCCGCCTGAGCGCCCTTTCGTGGCCTTGGCCTTCGCCATCAGGGAGATTATAAGCAGCGCGGCCCGGTCGAGCCGTTTCGCCGCATTTTTGTCACGAACAGCCTGGCTTACCCGCAACCGCCGATGATTGGCACGATGATGCCCGTTTGATACGTGCCGGTCATCGGCGTGCCGCCGGGCGGCGCGAGCGCGAGAACGGTGGCGCGTCCGTTAGCGCTGAGCGTCACATTCAGATTCTGCGGATTGCCGGGGCGAATGAATACGCTGGTGGCATCCACGGGCAGCGTCTCGACGTTGGCGCAGAACGTGGGCAGCGAGCCGTCGCGCCGCAGATACGGTTCAACGGTCGAGACATAGAACGCTGACACGGTCGCGCCGTGGTCCCGCACATACGCGCCGATCCCTTTGATCGCCTTCGGTCCTGAAAAATTGCCGACGACGGGAATGATGAGGTTCTTGTTGTACATCTCCTTGATGTAGCCAAAACTCTCTTCAGAGGCGAGGTAGCTCAAGGGCTTGCCGTCTTCGCCAATCTGCGTCATCAGGTGCCAGTACGTGGCGGCGTTGCCCGCGTTCGTCTGCGTGAGCGACGTCGTGGCGTTGTAGTTCATCAACGGTCCGTACCAGTAGAACGCGCGATACGTGACGCCGATGCCGTCCAGATCCTCGGCGGACAGCGGAAGCCCGCGCGTCTTCGTGAGATGGCGCTTGATGGCATCGAGGTTCGCCGTGAACGCCGCTTCGTCGCCGGACTTCGCGACCCAGTATGCGTCCATGATGTCTTTGATCGACGAGGTCTTGGTCAGGCCGGCCGCACGCGCCTTCGTGAACAGGAGCCCGACGAAGTCCGCGCGATCCGCGGACAATTCAAAGACCGCTTTGTACATCAGCAAGGCAAACAGGTTGCCGCGCCGGATGTCGGTGATGAAGGCCATGCGCGACTTGATCGCGGCCATGTAGCTGAAGTTCTGCTCCGGTCCCACGCCCATATAAACGCCGCCGGGTTTCACCTTGGCGACCAGTTCGGGGACCAATTTCCAAAGCACCATTTCGTTCGAGAGCAGGTTCTCGGAGCGGAAAACGCCGTTGGGTTCGGAGAGGCTTTCACTCAGCTTCCAGAATTCCTGATCACTGAGCTTCGCCGGGAGATCGGCGGCCGCGCCAGCCAGGCGGCCAGGCGCCCCAGCGAGTACGAGTAACAGTGTCAGTGGAACGAACAGCAGAAGTCGGCGCACTCGCATCAGCTCACCTCGAAGTCCTGAAACAGCAACGGCAGCGACGCCGCGCGATCCTCGGGCGTCACAAAGTTATGGACGCCGGCGCCGAGCAGACGGACGGGCCGGGTCGCCACCTCGGTCTTGTCCAGCAACGCCACCGCACACCGCGCGATCTCATCCGCATCATCCGTGGGGGGCTGAGACTGGCTGCGCGTAATCGTTGTGAAGTCGTTATAGCGCACTTTGATCGTGACCGTACGCGCGAACAGGCCCCTTTTTTTGAGCCAGGCGACGTTGTGCCGTGCCATTTCGGCGACTTCCTCGCGGATCCGATCCAGATCCGTCAGATCCTGGGCATACGTGCATTCGCTGGACGAGGATTTGGCCGGCCGGTTGGGTTCCACTGCGCGGTCGTCCTCGCCCCTCGCCAGTTTGAGCAGCCAATCGGCCATGTTGCCGACCGCGGATCGCAGCACCTCGGGGTCCGTCGTGCGGACGTCCGTGAGCTTGTGAATTCCGCGCTCGCGCAGCCGTTCTTCCGTGACCGGGCCCACACCCCAAAGCGCGTCCACCTCGAGTTGCTGGAGAAACGACTCCACACGCTCGGGCGCAATCACCGTCAGGCCGTCCGGCTTGCGCCAGGCCGATGCGATTTTGGCCAGAAACTTGTTCGGCGCCACGCCCGCCGATGCGGTGAGGCCCGTGACTTCGCGGATGCGCGCCTTGATGCGTTTGGCCACCGACATGCCGAGTGGCTCGTTCCAGGCGTTTTCGGTGACGTCGAGATATGCCTCGTCCAGCGACAGGCCCTCGACCAGCGGCGTGACCTCATGAAAGATGCCGAACACTTGTTGCGACGCCGCCCGGTACTTCGCGAAATCAGGCCGGACGATGGCGAGGTGCGGGCAGAGGCGAATGGCGCGGGACATCGGGATCGCCGATCGCACACCAAATGCGCGGGCTTCGTAGCTGGCTGCGGCCACGACACCACGCGAGTCCGGCGAGCCGCCGACGGCGACCGGCCGGCCGCGTAACTCCGGCCGATCGCGCTGTTCGACCGACGCGTAAAACGCGTCCATGTCGACGTGGATAATGCGCCGGGTCATCGGGTTATCATCCTACGCATCATGGTCCAGGTACGACAGGTACGACAGGTACGACGGGTACGACAGGTGCGACAGGTACGGCAGGTACTTTGCGCCGCGGTCCTGGCCGTTGGCGCCGTGGCCTGTTCCTCGCAGGGTAGCGGGGGCCTGGGCTCGGTATCCATGGGATCGTCGCCCGCTGCAAATGACGCAACCTTGAAGTTGCCACAGGAGACGCATCTATCGAATATCCGCCAACTCACAAATGGCGGCGAAAACGCGGAAGCGTATTTCTCGTTCGACGGCACGAAGCTCACATACCAGAACACCGGCGAGTATCCGTGCGATCAGATCTTCTCGATGAACCTCGACGGCACGGATCGCAAGCTCGTGAGCACCGGCGCCGGCCGCACGACCTGCAGCTTCTACACGCCCGACGGCAAGTCGATCGTGTATGCCTCCACGCACCTGGGCGCGCGCGAGTGTCCGCCGGTACCGGGGCACGAGAATGGCTACGTGTGGCCCATCTATGACACGTACGACATCTTCCGCGTGAACACCGACGGCACCGGCCTCACGCAGCTGACAAAGACACCCGGCTACGATGCCGAGGCGACGATCGCCGGCGACGGCCGCATCGTGTTCACCAGCGTCCGCAACGGCGACATGGACATCTACTCGATGAACGCCGACGGTTCGGACGTCAAGCAGTTGACGAATCTACCCGGCCCTGACGGCGGCGCATTCTTCTCCGCGGATGGCACGAAAATCGTGTTCCGTGGCCGGCATCCGGAAAAGGGACCCGAGCTGGACAGTTATTTCACGCTACTCAAGAAAGGTCTCTGGAAGCCGGCCGGCTTGGACGTGTTCGTCATGAACCGCGATGGCAGCAACCTGCAGCAGGTAACCAGGAACGTCGGCGGCGCCAACTGGGCCCCGTTCTTCCTGCCCAACGGGAACCAGATCATCTTTGCCTCGAACATGAAGGATCCGCGCGGCGGTAACTTCGATCTGTATCTGATTAATGTGGACGGCACCGGTCTCGAACAGATCACGTTCAGCGACAAATTCGACGGCTTTCCGATGTTTTCGCCCGACGGCAAGAAACTTATCTTCGCGTCGAATCGTCATTCCGTGAAAGACACCGACACGAACCTGTACATCGCGGACTGGAAATAACGAACCGTACGTTGCCCACGTACGGAGCCGGTGGGCTTTAGCCCACCGGAACCGGCCATCAGGAGGCCCCCGTGCCCGACAGCCCCGGCGTTGTCATTCCCAACGAAGAACGCGGCCTGGCCGCGCTTACGCACCTCTCTGGATTGTCCGGCTACGTCATTCCGTTCGGCGGCGTCCTGGTGCCAATCATCATCTGGATGGTCAAGAAGGATTCGCCCATTGTTTCGGCCGTCGCCAGGCAGGCCATCCTGCTCAACGTGATCGTCTTCGTCCTGCTCGGGTTCAGCTTCGTGCTGTGGCTCACGGTCGTGCTGATCCCGCTGATGATTCTAGTGGCCTGCGCGCTGGCCGTAACCGCGATCGCGCTGCCCATCGTCGGCGCGGTCAAAGCGAATCAGGGTGTCTACTACCGCTACCCGGCGGTGGGTTCGAATCCGTAGCGTGTAGTCGACGGGCCACCGCCCGCATCCCAGGGCAAGCAGGGCAGACGGGTTTCTGTTCGGTCGCAATTCCGGCACAACAGTTGCTCTTTCAATGGTTGGTTCGCCGGGAAGGCGGTAGTACCGCTCCCGCGGGCGCCTAGCAGAAGAGAGGGTTTGCCAATGTTCGGAATCCTGGGATGGATCCTGTTCGGAATTATCGTCGGCGCGGTGGCTAAGCTTCTGATGCCGGGCAAGGATCCTGGTGGAATTCTGGTGACCATGGTGATCGGCATTATTGGATCGGTCCTCGGTGGATGGATCGGCCGCACGATGGGCCTCTATGGACCAGAGGATCCGGCTGGCTTTTTGATGTCGCTCGTCGGAGCGGTGCTTCTTCTCCTCCTCTATCGGGTGGTTGCAGGCCGGCGTCGAGCTGTCTAGCTCTGTGGTCCACGCGCGGGCCTTCGGCGAGGAGTTAGTCGACACGAGTGGCGAGGCCATGGAAGGCCCCTCAATTCGTCTCGCGGCAGAGCAGTTGCGTCCCTTTGTCGGACGGCGGCTGACCCGCATCAGCGGCAATAGCCGGATCGGGATCGCACGGCTTCACCGTGAGCGGGTCGCTGATGTCTTTGCCTGGGGCAAGCATCTGGTGTTTCAGTTCGATGACTTCGCGCTGCGAGTGCACTTCCTGTTGTGGGGAACATTCGCGGCGACGGTCAAAGGCCTGTCGGTGACCGGCGACTACCGCCGCACGGGGCCGCCCCGGCTCTTGCTGACATTTGCAAATGGCGAGATCACGATCTGGAGCGCCTCGCTCAAGTACATCGAGGGCGCGGCGGTCAAGAACACCTATGATTTCGCGGTCGATGTCATGGCGGCAGACTGGAACGCCCGCGCCGCAATGCGCAAAGTCCGGCGCCATCCCGACGCGGAAATTGCCGATGTGCTGCTCGATCAATCGATCTTCGCCGGCGTCGGCAACATCATCAAGAATGAAGTCCTGTTCCGCGCGCGGATAAGTCCGTTCACGTTGGTGCGCGATATGTCATCGAGACGCCTGCGCGCGGTCACCGACGACGCCCGGGCATTTTCGTTCAGGTTTCTGGAGCTGCGACGCGAGTTCTCGCTCCGGAAGAATCTTGAGGTGTACGGAAAGAGCGTCTGCCCGCGATGCGGCGGCAGAATCGCCCGGCGGGTTCAGGCATACGAAGGCGTCGGAGCTTCTCTTGCGCCGCCTGTCAGACATGAACCTGCGGGAATCAGAGCCCGTAGCGGTTCAGGGGACGGGTCTGTTGCTCCGGCCTCCAAAGGAAAGCTCACCTTCGTAGGCGTTGTGCGCTCTGCAACGCAGTGCGATGTTGCTCGCGCTGGCGCTGCCACCACGCGCGAACGGAATGACGTGATGAAACTCGAGCTGGCCGGTTTCAGTGCATCTGCCATGGGGGCCGATGAAAGCGCACCGGCCTGCGTCGCGTTTCCAAACAGCACGTCGAACCGCCGCGGGCAGATATCGCGAAGCCGATAACTTGCCCGGCGACGATCGTGACGGTCGGGACGGTCGGGACGGTCTGGAGGGTCGTGACGGTCGGGACGACGTGCGGGGCCTCGTTGTAGTTGCAGACTTCCGGCGCTCCAGGTGCTCGATTAGCACTTCCAGCGCCCGCTCAAGTACCGCGGAGAGGTCGCCACTCGGAAGTGAATGGCGCATCAGACCCTGAGCACGGCGCAGATTCTCGTGGCCCCTTGCGCTGAGAGAGACGCGGAGGAGGTAGCGGTCCCTGGTCAGCGGTTCGATTTTGGGCTCGGGGCCCCGTTTGAGGGGAAGGCCTGCGATCGCCCCTTCCGATGGATCGCGAGCCTGCACGGGCGTACCGGCGTCAATTGACGCGCCGTTTCCGCGCGGTGCCGCGAGAGGCGAGGATGCCACGGCCGCGTCTGGAAGGCGCCGAATGAGGGGCGGCGCATCAGGCTTTGGCGCCAATTGCGCAATCTGCTGTTCGACCTCACGCTTGCTCTTGCGCAGCGCGGCTTCGACCAGTCGGCCATGGTTCTTCAACGTGAGGTGCGGTCGCAGCAAGGTCACGGTCGTGAGTGTCATCGAGCCGTCTCTCAACCGTTCTCCGATGAGCGGGAACACGCGTATCGCACGAGCGGCTTCGATGCGATGGTAGGCGGCACTTTCTGACAGCCGAAGCACCTGCGTGCAATAGGTGAAGAGCGACGCGCAGCCCTGCCCGAGATACAGTCGGCGCGCGTCGAGTTCAGCCAGCAGCTCGACGAGCTCAATCGTCGATCGCCGCTCGTCAGCAGCGGCATGAACGGTCGCCGCGAGCAACTCGCGGTCGTTGAGTCGATGCAGAGATTCTGCGGTCATCTTGTCCTGCGCAATTCTTCTGCCAACTCGGTCCGGACCGAGTTGGCACAACGAGGACGTTCCCCTTGGCCAACAGCAGGGTCAGGATTCACGATCTGAATGATTTCCGGGCTCGTGCAGACCCGCCGCGCAAGTCTTTCGAGGCTGAAGCCTACCCGCGTTGACTCTTCGAATTCGTCTTGCTCGAGCCATGCCGGCTTGCGGGGCAAGAGTTCGGCTTCCTCGAGGTCAGACACATCCAGTCGGTAGATCTCCGTTGGGTCCAGGTGATCACGAAGGAACGTCAGCACGTCAGCGCGCCACTCCAGACGCTCGGCCTCGTTCTCACAGATGTGATCGGGCAAAAGCGGCACGTCCTCGATCGTCGTCTCAGCTTCACGCTCCCGTTCGCGCTGCCAACGTGCGGCAGCCGTGCGGCGGTCGGCAGCTCGCGCCGCCAGCAGGTTCCTCAACTCTTCTCCAGTCAGCGTCACTTTCAGTCCATCAATCATCGTCAACTCCTTCCTGACGACGACGATGGCATCGTCGTCGCGCGGAATCAACGAGGAATATTTGTAAATAGTTGTCGATGACCCCGGGAGTCGTTTTCGCGCATCTTGGAAACTTCAGTTGTCAGAAAACGACAACCGCAGTTTCCAGAAACCCACAAACGACTCCCGAGGTCGTTTAGTCCCGCCGTCCCGCAAGCTCGCGCGCGAGCGCTGACCGATCCAGCTCGCGCTCCCAGCGCGACACGACGAGCGTGGCGACGCCATTGCCGATGAAGTTCGTCAGCGATCGCGCTTCGGACATGAATCGGTCGATGCCCAGAATCAGCGCGAGGCCCGCCACAGGAATCGAAGGTACGACCGCCAGAGTGGCCGCCAAGGTAATAAAGCCGGCGCCCGTGACGCCGGATGCCCCCTTCGACGTCAGCATGCCCACCAGCAGCAGCGAGACCTGCTGCATGATCGTCAGTTCGATGTTCAGCGCCTGCGCCACGAAGATCGCCGCCATCGTGAGATAGATGTTCGTGCCGTCCAGATTGAACGAATAGCCCGCGGGCACCACGAGCCCCACTACCGATTTTGAGCACCCGAGTTTCTCGAGCTTGTGCATCAGCGGCACGAGCGCCGATTCGGACGATGAAGTCCCGAGGACGGTCAGCAGTTCCTCGCGGATGTAGACGATGAACCTGAAAATGTTGAAGCCCGCAAGCGCCGCGATGCTGCCCAGGACGACGATGATGAAGAGAAGGCAGGTCAGGTAGAAGCTCGCCATCAGCGCGGCCAGCGGTTTGAGCGCGGCCAGGCCGTAATTGCCGATGGTAAAAGCCATCGCGCCGCCGGCACCGAGGGGCGCGAGCTTCATAATGGCGTTCATCATCGCAAAAAATATTCGCGAGCACTCCTCGATGAACACGTGCACCGACTGGCCGATCGCGCCAAGGTGCATCATCGCGTAGCCGAAGAGGACGGCGACCAGCAGGACCTGCAGCAGATCGCCGCCGGAGGTAAACGCGTCCGTGAACGTCTTCGGGATGATGTGCAGAATGAAGTCGGTCGTCGATTGCGAGGCCGCGGTCTTCGCATACGTCTCAACGGCCTTCGAATCGAGCGTGGCCGGGTCCACGTTGAACCCCGCGCCTGGACGGAGCAGGTTGACGACGAGCAGGCCGATGATGAGGGCGATGGTCGAAACGGCTTCGAAGTAGAGCAGCGCCTTGCCGCCGACGCGTCCGACTTTCTTCATGTCGCCGGCGCCGGCGATGCCCAGGACGACGGTGCAGAAGATGACCGGTCCGATCAGCATCTTCACCAGCGCGATGAAGCCATCGCCCAGCGGTTTCAGCTTCACGGCGTTGTGCGGATCGAGATACCCGTACAGTCCGCCGGCCAGAATGGCGAGGACGACCCAGAAGTAGAGATGCCGCGACAGTGCCTTCATGCCGCGGCAAGTGTAGGTCAATTAGGGGACGGGCCTGTTTTCCACAGATCCGGCTGTTTCGGGGACAGGCCTGCCGCTTACCGGAACAGGTCTGTGATCCGGCCCGTCGTGAACGCGGGCACGAACGGGATCGTGCCGTTCCAGAACTTCGTCAAGGTCGCCAGCACGCGTTGCCCGACCTCGTCGCTGATCTGAGACTTGTGGCACATCAGCGAGCGCGCCGCAGCCTGTAGATCTTCCGGCTTGAACGGCACGTGCGCCGTCGCATACCGCAGCTCCGGCACGAGCAGTGGCGGTTCGCCGCGCTGTGGATTCATCGCGCGCATCACCTCGGCCGGTGCATACATATGGAAAATGCGATCCGGCACGCCCGGCGCGCCATTGCGTCGCAGTTGCGTCACGATATTCCCGACAATCCGATGATCCGGGTGACCCGTGCCGCCTTCGGGTCCCCACGTGACAATCGCATTCGGGTGCAGGCGCGCAAGTTCCATCGCGATCGTCTGCGTCAGTCGGGTCATGAGCGTGCGATCGCCGATGTAGTCGCCGAGCTTGCCGTCGGGAAAGCTGAGCAGGATGGGTGGTTTCAGCGCCAGCGCGTCGGCGGCGCAACGCGCCTCTTCGGTGCGCGCGCGCACGAGGTCCTGACCGCCCTGCACGGTTTCGCCGCGAGCGGCCGCCATGCCGGTGCCCTGGCCTCCGTCGGTGGCAATCAGCAGATAGACCTGCGCGCCCTCACGGGCGTAACGCGCGAGGACGGGCGCGGCAAAGCTCTCGTCATCGGCGTGAGCCAGCACGGCGACGAGCGTTCTGGGTGCGCCAGTCTGCGGAAGCGATCCGGGTGGCGTGAACGCCAACAGCACCGCGAGGACGATCAGCGTGGATGGGTACATGGCGAGACTCCGCTCAATGGGCCGTTAGCGACTGACTCTGTTGCCATCGTCGAAGAGTCGCAGCAGGACTATACTCGCGGGTCCAGGCGTGCCGTCAATGCAGGACAGCCATCAAGACAAGGAACGAGCCGCGCGGGCCGGCTTCACCGCGCACCTGACAAAGCCGGCGGATCCGGCGGCGCTGATGGCCATCCTGCGGCGCGATTAGGCGTAGCCGCGCCCCGTCGGCTTACCGAGCGCGTGCTCGACGAGTTCGAGCGCGGCATTGATCGTGGTCCTGTGTTCGGGAATCTCTACAAGCCGCTTGACGCTGGCGGCAACGATGCGCTCGGGTGTCAGCTTCGATCCGGCCTTCTCCAGCCTCGTGTCGACCGGCGTCCCGTGCGTCCCGAGTAAATCGACGATTGAAAAATCAGAATTCGGGAAATCTTCGTCGTTGAATTCAGGGCCGACGATGAAGAGACAGGTGGAGGTATCCACTTCGAACGCGTAGCAGGCTCCCTCGTCTTTCTCGGCTTCGAATTGGGCGACACGCGATGATTGAACGCGCGTGATCTTCACGCGGCCGGCGCGCATCGCGTCGACCAGGGACGTGACGTGATCGCGCGTAACGCGGTGCGCAGGCCCGCCGATCCACCAACCAAAGATGGTCGCGGCCACCAACCAGAACACCCCAGTGAGCTGCCATGGCGCCCCCGCGCCGAAGGAGCTGAGCAGCCAGAATATGGCGCCGGCGAGCAGGCTCGCGACGAAGGTCGTCATCAGCGCGTCCCGGCCTTCACGCCGCGCGCGGGCGATGCGGCCGACCAATACCTGTACTTCGGCAGGAGTCAGCGCTCGCTCGGTGGTGGTCACCATGGGGACTATGTATCGTGCGTCAGCCTCGTTTACGCCAGTGGGACCGCGTTTGGCCGCGGCGCGTGTTACCTTCGCATCGGATCAAGGGGACCCATGAGATCACACAAGCTGACCCTCGCCCTGGTGGTTTTGCTGACGTCGTCTATTGGCGGGCAATTGACGACCGCTATGCAGACACGAGGGGGACGTGGTGCGGCGCCACCCAGACCGCAGGGGCCGTGTGACATCTACGCTGCCGCGGGCGATCCATGCGTCGCCGCGCACAGCACGACGCGCGCGCTCTACGCCGCCTACAACGGCCCGCTCTACCAGGTACTCCGCCAGTCCGATGGCAAAACGCTCGACATCGGCGTGGTGGCCACCGCGATGGACGGGGGCGGATACGCCAACGCCGCCGCGCAGGACGCGTTCTGCGCGCACACCTATTGCTGGATCGCGATCATTTACGACCAGTCCGCGAAGCACAACCATCTAATGCAAGCGCCGCGTGGCGGATTCAGCGGCCCCGCCATGGGCGGCTTCAACAACCTGCCGATCGCGGACATGGCGCCCATCACCGTCATGGGGCACAAGGTCTATGGCGTCTTCATCGAGCCGGGCATGGGGCTACGCAACAACGACCCGAGGGGCACGGCCGTGGACGATCAGGCCGAGGGTCAGTACTGGGTGATCAACGGCCTGCACTACAACAACGGCTGCTGCTTCGACTACGGCAACGCCGAAACCGACAGCCGCGATGACGGTAACGGCACGATGGAGACCACGTACTACGGCAATGCGACGGGCTGGTACCACGGGAATCCGCCCGGGCCGTGGATCATGACGGATCAGGAAAACAACCTCGTCGGATGCGTCAACGCCGACAGGTCCAAACTCTGCGCGGATCTGCCGAACATCACGTGGCGATTCGTCACGGCGATGGCCAAGGGCGAGCCGCATCACTGGACGTCGCTCGGTGGCGACGCGCAACAAGGCGCGCTCAAAGTGATGTTCGACGGACCGCGCATCGATGCGTCCTACGATCCGATGCGCAAGCAGGGCGCGATCCTGCTGGGCAACGGCGGCGACAACAGCGTCGGCTCGCAAGGCACGTTCTACGAAGGCGCGATGACAGCCGCCGGCACGTTTCCCACGGACGCGACCGATCAACTGATCCAGGCGAACGTCGTCGCGGCGAAGTATGCGGAGGCTCGCGTGCGCGTCAGACCTGCGAGGGCCCCCGGTGCTGAAGCCCCGGGGCTCCAATCGTTTTCGCCGGGATCGTCGCAAGACACCACTGTGACGTTCACGAACACGAGCGGTGCGGAGGCGACGGGTCTGATACTGAGTCTTGCCGTGCCGGCGCGCTGGACGGCCGTTACGAAGTCGACGCTTGCGCCCCCAGATCGGATTCCAGCAGGCGCGACCGTGAGCGTGACCTGGACAGTGACGTCCGGGCCGGCAGTCTGGAACGGCGACCTCGTGGCCACTGCCCGATGGACAGACTCGACCGGCGTCAAGCAATCCGAGACCGCCGCAGAGAAAGTGCGCAACGTCAGCCCGATCACGATCAACGAATTCCAGATCGCCTCAGGCGCACCCGCCAACCCGACCAACTCGTTCGTCGAACTCCATAACTCCGGCACCGCGTCTGTGGACATCTCCAACTGGACGCTGACCGGACACGCGACCCTGCAACCGATCTTCTCAGCCGTGAAAGTTCCCGCCGGAACGAGGCTCGCCGCTGGTGGCTTCTACGTGATTGGTCTCTCCAACTCGGGGCTCGCCACCGCGGCGCGCAAAGGCGACACCACCATTCATGTGAGATCCACGACGGGCATGAACGTTGGCGATGAGATCGTCATCGACACCGGTGCGACAACGGAGACGCGCACGATCGCGAGCATCGGGACGCAGGCGGCGAACAGCACAACATTGTGGCAACCGCTGCCAGACGGTCCGGTGATGACGATTCCAATCGGCGCGACCAACGTGCCGGTCACCAGCGTGAACGGCTTCGTGGTGGGAGAGAAGATCGCCCTCGGTTACGGCGCCACCTATCCCGTCGTCGCTCGCACGATCGAGAAGTTCGAAGTCGCAACCGTGACAGCCATCGGCAAGCCCGGCACGCAGGGCCGCCTGTCGGCCCCGGCGCCCGCCGGCACCAGCATTCTCAAGGTGGCGCCGATCGACAACATCTCGGTCGGAGACAAAATCCGGCTGGATATCGCGAGCGTGGGCCACGGCATTGAGACGGTCACGGTCACCGCGGTCGGCACGGCCGGCGCGAATGGAACCGGCCTCACGATTGCGGAGAAGTTGAAGTTCGATCACGCGTCCAACATGCCATTCAGCGATCGCGGGACCGGGATCAGTTTTTCGCCGGCGACATCCGTCGCGCACTCGAGCAACGAACCCGTGCAGGCGATGGGCGGCGGCATCGGGCTCAATCGCGCGCTGACCAGCGATCACGCGATCGACGCGGTGGTCCGCGACGCGCGCGTCACCGCAGCGGGTTACCAGGGCACGCCCAATCAGTGGTTCGGCGGCCCCGCATTTTCTGGGAACGCCGGCAGTCTCGTGCTCCGCGATGCCTCCGGTCTCGTCGTCGACAGTTTCAACTACGGACTGCTCGTCGATCCGTGGGCGGCCGAGGGATATCAGGGCGTTTCAGGAACAGGGCAGGGCGGATGCCGCGCGCCCGTGCCGGGCGTGGGTCGCGGCGGCGGGCAAGGCGGCCAAGGAGGAGGTGTCAATCGCAGTGCCGGTCGCTATCCGGACGGCGCGGACACCGACAGTAACTGCACCGACTTTCTGACGCAGATCGCGACGACGATGCCGGCCGCGACGGTAGTGGGCGCGACCAATATCAAGGTAGTCAACGTGTCGGACTTCGCCGCCGGTCAAGCGATCGTCGTCGATACCGGCGCGGACATGGAGACCGCTGTCATCGCGACGGTTGGCAGCGCAGGCGCGACAACCGTGGGCGCCGACGCGGCCGCTGGCGCAACGACGATCACCGTCGCTGGCGTCGCGGGCTTCGCCGCCGGCCAGAGCATTACGATCGACACTGGCGCGAATGCGGAGGCGGCCGTGATCGTCTCGAGCGCCGCAGGACGAGGCGGCGGCCCAGGCGGCGCAGGCGGAGCCGGAGCCGCTCAAGCAAGAGGCGGCGCGCCCGCGGCGGCGACGCCGTCGACGATTACGATCGCCACGCCATTGAAGTTGGCTCATGCCAGCGGTGCGCAGGTCTCCGGTACCGGCATCACGCTTGCGGCGCCGTTAAACCGCGCACACCCGGTTGGCGCCGTCGTCGCGACGAGCGCACCCACGCCAGGGGCGCCGAACAGGTATTTACGCAAATGACTCACAGAAGCCTCGGCGCTTTGAACGTGTCGGCCCTTGGCCTCGGCTGCATGCCGCTCAGTTCCGGCTACGGAGAGCCGCCGGATCGGCAGTCGGCGATTGCCCTTATTCGCGAAGCCGTCGATCGCGGTGTGACTTTCTTTGATACCGCCGAGGTGTACGGGCCGTTCGCCAATGAGGAGCTCGTCGGCGAAGCGCTCGAGCCCGTTCGCGCCCGCGTCGCCATCGCGACGAAATTCGGTTTCAGCATCGAGGACGGCAAGCAGACGGGTCTGGACAGCCGGCCGTCGCACATTCGCGAGGTCGCCGAAGCATCGTTACGGCGGCTGAGGACGGACGTGATCGATCTTTTCTATCAACACCGCGTCGATCCCAACGTGCCGAGCGAGGACGTCGCCGGGGCGGTCAAAGATCTCGTGCGCGAAGGCAAGGTGCGCCACTTCGGTTTGTCGGAGGCCGGCCTGCCGACGATTCGCCGCGCGCACGCGGTGCATCCGGTCGCCGCGCTGCAGAGTGAATACTCACTCTGGTGGCGTGAGCCCGAGCGCGAAGTGCTGCCGGCGCTCGACGAGTTGGGGATCGGCTTCGTGCCATTCAGTCCGCTCGGCCGCGGCTTCCTCACGGGCACGCTCGACAGCACTGTGCCGTTGGCTCCGACCGATTTTCGCAGTCTGCTGCCGCGATTCACCGCCGAGAACCGCCAGGCGAATCAGGGATTCGTCGATTGGCTCCGCACATTTGCCGCACAACGGAACGCGACCTCCGCCCAGATCGCACTGGCCTGGCTTCTGGCCCAGGGCCCACGGATTGTGCCGATTCCGGCGACCACCAAACGCCATCGCCTCGAAGAGAATCTCGGCGCCGCCACGCTCACGCTGACATCGTCCGATCTCGGCGAAATCGACAAAGCGTTCGCGGCGATCACGCTGCACGGCGATCGTTATCCGGAATCCATGCAGCGCATGGTGGGAAGGTAGAGCTGGTAAGGGGTCCGGGGACGAAGTCCCCGGATTAAGAGCGAGCGAGCGGAAGCGAGCGAGCTGGCGAACGGAGCGGGGCGACGGGGTCCCCGCGAGAGAGCCAGTAAGGGGTCCGGGGACGAAGTCCCCGGATTACTAAACAGTCCGTCCGAAGAACAAGACGTAACCGTCAGCGTCCTTGAGCGCGAATCCACGCAGGCCGTCGTCGGTATCTTTGAGCGGTTCTACAAACTCGACGGTGCGCGACGAGAACTCCGCCGCGAGCGCGTCCGGATCGGAAACGTGAATGTAGGCGTCCCAGCGGGCGATGCCTTGGCCAATATCGCGCGTGTAGTTGGGCACCGGATCGACGCCGACGGCCTTGAACATGATCATCGCGCTGCCGCGCTCGACGATGCCGAAGAAGATGTCGTTGGGTTCGGGTCCTTCAAACGTGATCGCGAACCCAAGGCGATCGCGATAGAACGCCAGGGCCGCGGGCACGTTCCTCACAATGAACAGCGGCGCGACGACGCCGATTTCGGGTGCAGTCATGTGAGAATTGTCGCCCATTGAGAAGCGTCAAAGGGAATTTCAACGTCCACCTCGTCGACGGCACGTACGAGCTGTTCCGTCACTTTCACGCGCTGCCGTCGTTGCGCGATGCGACCGGACGTGAGGTCGCGGCGGTCAAGGGCGTCGTGTCATCGATCCTCGGCATGATTCGCAGTGGTAACGTGACGCACATTGGCGTCGCGACCGATCATGTGATCGAGTCGTTTCGCAACGGCCTGTGGCGCGGCTACAAGACTAGCGAAGGCGTGCCGCGCGTCCTGATGCAGCAGTTTCCACTGCTGGAAGAAGCGCTGACAGCGATGGGCGTCGTCGTCTGGCCGATGATCGAGTACGAGGCGGATGATGCGCTGGCCTCGGCGGCGCGACTGGCGGCCGCGGACAAGCGCGTGAACCGCGTGGTGATCTGCACCCCTGACAAGGACCTGGCCCAGTGCGTGAGCGGCTCCCGCGTCGTACAACTGAACCGTCGCACGCGCGTGGAACTCGATGAGGCCGGCGTGATCAAGAAGTTCGGCGTGCCGCCGGCGTCGATTCCCGACTATCTGGCGCTCGTGGGCGATTCCGCGGACGGGTACCCCGGCCTGCCGGGTTGGGGCGCGAAGTCGACCGCGGCCGTGATCGCGCGGTTCGGCCATATCGAGAACATTCCCCAGAACTGGCGCGACTGGCACGCCAACGCCACGAACGCCGCCCAGTTGGCCGAGACGCTTGTGCGCGAGCGCGATCGGGCGCTGCTGTTCCGGACACTCGCCCGGCTTCGCACCGATCTGCCGTTGTTCAAGAAGGTCGATGAACTGAAGTGGAAGGGGCCAACGCCGGCGTTCGAGGCGATGGCGAAGCGTCTCGAGACGTCGAAAGGACCTCGGGAGTCGTTTTCGAGCTGAGGGAAACTCGGGTTTCCATTTCGCGGTTTTGGAACCCCGGGTTTCCCTTTGCTCGAAAACGACTCCCGAGGTCGTTTATCCGCCGAACGTGAACACAAACGCCCGCACACCTGGATCGCTCGAAACCAGGGTCAGCACATGCGGCTGTCTCGGCGCGCCTGACACCAGACGCAGCATGCCGGATCGATCGAAACGGGCCACGCCATCGGCGCCGACGTCACGGCCGCGCTCTGTGCCGATGGGTTTGCCGTCGAGCAGCACCGTGATCGCCGCGTGCCCCGACGACCCAGGTTGCACGACCAGGTTGGCTTCGCCGCCGGTGAAGCGCATGACGATCTTTCCCGCGCCCTTCCGGAGTTCGACGTACTGGGGCGCGTGTTGCCAATCGCCCTCTACGACAACGGCGCCGGGACGGCCACGCTCATCACCGATGTACGTTTCGCCGGTGATTCCGAAGTACGAGGGCTGCCCGGTCTTCTTGAATGCCGCAGCCTCCGCGGTAACGGGCGGTAGCTGCGCGCCAGGCTTAGCCGCCACCAACTGTCGCCGGATCTCGGTCTCGATCTCGTCGTACTTCCCTTCTCCCACCCAGCGATTCACGAGCTTGCCCTGCGCGTCGAAGAGGTATTTCACCGGCCAGGCGTCGTTGCCCAGGGCGCGCCAAATCGCGAAGTTATTGTCGACGGCGATCGGATAGGTCAGTCCGTGGTCGCGAATGCCGCGATCGATATTCGCCGCCTGCTTGCCGAACTCGAACTCCGGCGCGTGCGCGCCAATCACGACCAGGCCGAGCGAGGCATAGTCGCGGTGCCAGGCCTTGACGTACGGCGACGTGCGAATCCAGTTGATGCACGTGTACTCCCAGATATCAATCAGCACGACCTTGCCCTTGAGTTTGTCTGGCGTGAGCGGCGCGGAATTCACCCAGCGCTCGGGCTTCAAGGCGAACAGCGTCATCGTCGGGCCAATCGTCTGCTGACTGGCAAGACTCGCGAGCGCTATCGCCGCCGCTATCGGGAGGAGCCGGCACATACGCTGATACTCCTAACGCTGCCCAGAGGCGCGCTGCCGATCCTTATATAGGTACACGCTCCACACCACCTCGAGGATATGCAACGTGGCGTAGCCCGAATACAGCGGCAAGCCGAGAAACGCGCCACTCACGTTCACGTTGACATAGACAAGGGCAAACAGGAGGCTCGGAATCAGGCCGACCAGGCGCAGCCATTTCGGATACAGCTCGCACCAAAACATGAACACCAACGCCGGAATCATCGGCATCACCATGGTGATGGCCCGATCCGGATTGATGGCGGACCGGCCCAGCGACGCCAGCGAAATGCCGTGCGTAATGCCCAGCAGGATGTACGCGGAAGCCGCGACCTGCTGGCCCCGCAACCCGACATATCGGCCCGCCATCACCGAACCGGAAATCGCGAAGGCATTGCCGATTTGATACACCAGCACTTGTGCCATCGAGCTGGGTTGGCAGAACAAATAGCCCGCCCACCCAAACAGCAGATTGCCGCCGTAGCAGACGACGATAATCACCGCCAGGCTTTTGTTTTCCCATTCGCTCTTCGTCATCGGCAAGAAGTCTAAATCCGCCGCTCGGGGAAAACCATCGTCAGCGCACGCCGAAGTGTTGCCGAAGGAGTTGCCGCCAGCTCGCGAGCGTCGCCTGTTGGTCGGGACGCTGGGAGTTGGGCATGTAGCGATAGATGGTGGCCGAGTCGACGAGTGGTGTGGGAAGAGCTTTGTTCACCATCGTCAGAATCCGTGCGAGCGGCGACCAGCCCATCTGGTCGAAGCGCGCGTCGCCGACGATGGCCGCGAGTAGTGCCGGCGTATCTGGACGAGCCTCCTTCTCGACCTTGCGCAGAAACTCTTCGAGGGCATCCGGCGAACGTGCGAACGGGAGCGCGGTGTAGAACCAGTCGGCAAGAAACGCCTTGTCGGCGACACCACGCATTTGCCACAACGCGAACGCGAGGATGGCCTGGTCCTGGGCGCCAAGCGTTCGCTCCGCGGGAATGCGCTGGATTTCGGCTTTGAGCGACGCCGTTGCACCCGCGATGTCCTCCAGCCCACGCAATCGAGCGGCCGCGGCCACGAACATGGTGTTGCTCTGAAGCGTTCGATACGCCTCGCCACTCGCCGCCACGGCATTGGCATCACTGGCCCGCAAGAGCGTGGGTGCATGGTCAAGGACGAATCCAGTCATCGATCCGGAGTACGCGGAACCCGCGCGCACGTCGGGGTCGTCGGTCGGCGGTTCCCGGCGGAGGAATTTCAACAGGGCCTCCGGGCCAACCGCCTGCAGCGCGGTCTGCAAAACCGCATCCGGCACAAGCGCTTCTATCTGTCCCTGGTCGGCGCGGACGTAGAGCAGCGTCCACGCGCGCTCAACCGGCGGCAGGGTGTCAATCTCGGCCAGCACTCGCCGAACGTCGGCTTCGTACTCCAAATGGAACGGAGTTACCTGTCGTGTCGCCCGCCGCATCTTGACGAGAAACCAGCTCGCGCACCGTGCTCGGCCGCGGCGCTCAGCCCAATACTCATCGAATTCTGTGAGTGGAAAAGCGGGTGCCCCGCTATCCAGCACGGCAGATGACGGCCGGCCCGCGGCGTTCAGGTAAAAACCAATCATGCTCCGAGCGACGTCACTGACTTTTTGCGGGGACTCAAACATAGCCAGCGGCAACGTTCCGCCTTGGCTGGTTAGGGCCATGCCAAGTCGAGTAAACGTGCCGGCATCGTCTTTGAGGAATCCGGCGATCACCGGCAAGTCGTGCGGATCTTCTCGAATGAACAACGCGCCGAGCCCGAGCGTGCGGAGCTTGGCGTCGATGTTGCCAAGTAATGCGACCACGGCAGTCCGGTCCCGGCCTAGAACGCGAAGCTCCTCAAGCACACGCTGCTGCTCTTTGAGTAGCTCGATGGGCCAACGCGAGTCTGACCATCGGTTGTAGACGATGTCGCCCGTCGCGAAGTGCGTCGTCTCGCTGGCGAGCTGCCGCAATCGTGGGCTGATGTTCGGAGGAGGCGACTGGTGAGCCTCGCCCGTCCCTGCAAGAACTGCCAGGACGAAGAGCAACGGCGTCCAAAGGCTGACGCGCATCGTTAACGGCTGTCCGGCCGCGACCAATTGAGGATGACGGCAAGCGGTTGCTCGCCGGTGACTTTCTGCGACACGACCGCAATGAAGCGCCCGTCGCGGGTCACGTCGTAGTCCAGCCAGTCCTTTACCGGGAAGAGTGCGCGGGGCGTGCCCGGCACGCCGGCGGCGCTGATCGGCACCGCCATGAGTTGCCTTGAGGTGGAGATGAAATACAACTCGCGGCCGTCGCGACGCCATCGGGCCGCGGAACCGCCAGAGACAGAGACGGCTTTCCTCTCTCCAGCCGCCGGGAACGATGCCACGTACACTTCGCTCCGCCCGGATTCGTCGGAGACGAACGACATTCGGCCGCCGCCGGGCGCCACGCGCGCCTCGGATTCATCGGCATCCGAGGCAAGAAGCGGCGTGACCTTGGAATCGGCGATCGACACGAGCATGAGATCGAAGTTCCCGAGAGCTGTGCGCTGTTCGTACACAATCTGCGATCCGTCGGCCGAGACATCAACCGGATACTGAAACCTGGGCACGGTGAGCAGCCGGCGTTCCGCGCCGGTGGCCAGATCCTTGTAATGCAGATTCGGCGGTCCACCTTGCCCTGCGGCGTACACCACGGCGCCAGCTCCCGGGAGCCAGACTTCACCGACCTCCATGCCAGGAGACGACGTCACGCGCTTTTCACTGGGCCGCGCGAGATCGGTCGACCAGATGTCGCGCGTGCCCAGTTCGCGTCGGACACGCGTGAAGAGCAGTGTTGAATCGTCGGGAGAAAGGCGGAGCGTCGCATAGGCGCCCGGCGCGCCGACCTGTCCGATCTCTTTCCCGCTCGCGTCGAACCATGCGACCCGGCTCTCGTCGAGCACCCATTGCACGACGAGCGTTCCGTTTGGAGAGGCCGCGACATTCGACCAGCCCGTCGCCGCGGAGTACGTGACCGTGCCCAGGATGGAGACAGGCTCGCCAACCGGCCGCCCGGCCGCCAGGTTGATGCGCTGCGCCACCAGCGTACCCTCGCGAACGAAGACGAGCCAATCGGGATTGATCCATTGCGGCTGCGACGTCGCGTCGACGATCGGCCGGCTGCTCCCGTCGGAATCCGCCAGCATGATGCGACCCAGGAGATCCGGGGTCAGCGAGAGGTACACGAACTGCCGGCCCCCGGGAAGGTGCCGTGGCCAAAGCAACCGTTCGCCTCCGGTCGTTGATCTGACAACCACGTCGACTGGTGTACCGCCGGCAGCTGAGACACGTGAAATGCGGTCACCCTGGACTGTGGCGAAAAGGATGTCACCGTCCTGTCCCCAACTGCCCGACAGGCCAATGCTGAGGGGAACGTCGCAGATCTTCACGGCGGCGCTGCCGGAGGGGTCGAGGCGTTTGAGCTGACCGCTGATAAAGAACGCCAGCGACCGGCCGTCGGGTGACCAGAACATTGAGATCGCCGCATCCGTACCGGGCAACTCGCGAGCCGTGTCGTCGGCAAGTGGCCGGATCCAGATCCGCGGCGGCTCTCCAGGCCGCGCAGCGATGAAAGCGACCGTCGAGCCGTCGGGCGACACCGCGACCGTCGTGGCTTCGAGGTTCGGCCGGTCACCGCCATATCGCGCGCCCGGCGGCGGTGGCAATGCAAATCGCACCGGGATTGATCCACCGGTTGGTTCTCCCGGCCCGTGGCCTCGCATCATCAGCCACGTGACGCCTGATCCGATCGCGAGCGCCGCTGCGATGAGCGCAATCATCACGGCGCCGTTTATCGTGCGTCGCGCCGCAGGGGCGTCGCCTGGAGATTCGATCCATGGTGCCGACAAATCCGTCAGCGCATCGCCGATGTCGCGCAGACGCGATCGCCGGTCCTTTTCGAGGCAGCGTTTGATCAGGCGGCGCAATGCCGACGGTGTGTCAGGCGGCAGTGCGCTCCAGTCGGGATCGCGCTCGAGAATAGCCGCAATCAGATCTGATGAGGACTCGCCTTTGAAGGCAGGGGCGCCAGCGAGCAGTTCGTACAGCACGCACCCAAACGCCCAGATGTCGGTCCGGCGATCGACGGCCTGTCCGCGTGTCTGTTCCGGGCTCATGTAGGCTGGCGTCCCAACGACCGTGCCCTGGACCGTTGCCGCGAATGTGGTGTCGTGACTGGTCGGAGCCTGCTGTCCGTCAGCGGTCTTGGCCAGGCCGAAGTCCAGCACCTTGGCGGCGCCGTCCATCGTCACCATGATGTTGCCGGGCTTCAGATCGCGATGGACGATGCCCTTTTCGTGCGCCGCGTCGAGCGCCGTCGCGATCTGATGCGCCAGGCGCAGCGCTTCCTCGCGCGCGACGCCGGTGCGCAGCCGATCGCGCAGCGTCGTGCCGGACACGAGTTCCATCACGATGACCGGACCGGCCGCCGAGTCCTCAAGCCCGTAGACTTGCGCGATGTGCGGGTGATTCAGTGTGGCAAGGACGCGCGCCTCGCGCGAGAAGCGAGCGCGGTAGTCGGCGTCCGCGGCGAATTCCGGCGGCAGGATCTTGAGCGCGACCTCCCGGTGGAGCGAGGTGTCGTTCGCGCGAAAGACCTGACCCATGCCGCCCGCCCCAAGTGGCGCGAGGACTTCGTACGGACCCACACGCGTGCCGGGCGGCAAGGACGACATCGTCATGGGGTGATCGGATTATATGTAACTGCGTGAACCGTGGCCTCAATCCCGGTCAATCTCGGCCAGTCTTCGCTTAATGTAGTCGGCGGGCTTTAGCCCGCCGATTTCTTGTTCAATAGGTGCCATGCCATCAAAGCACTCGGCTGATAACCACGACCTCATTCGCGTCCAGGGCGCGCGCGTCAACAACCTCAAGGACGTCAGCGTCGAAATTCCCAAGCGACGGTTGACGGTGTTCACCGGCGTTTCAGGTTCCGGTAAGTCGTCGCTGGTGTTCGGCACCATCGCCGCCGAGTCACAGCGGCTGATTAATGAAACCTACAGCGCCTTCGTGCAGGGGTTCATGCCCACGATGGCAAGGCCGGAAGTGGATGTGCTGGAAGGGCTGACGACCGCGATCATCGTCGATCAGGAGCGCATGGGCGCGAATTCGCGGTCGACGGTCGGGACAGCGACCGACGCAAGCGCGATGTTGCGCGTGCTGTTCAGCCGTCTTGGCAAGCCGCACATCGGATCGTCGAACGCGTTCTCGTTCAACATCCCGACGCGGCGGGCGAGTGGGTCGATGACGACCGAGAAAGGCGAGCGGACCGAGAAGAAGATCGTCCGCGCTGTCGTCTATCAGGGCGGCATGTGCGCGCGATGCGAAGGCATGGGGCACGTCAACGACATCAACGTGAAAGAGCTGTACGACGAGGACAAGTCCCTCGCCCAGGGCGCCATCAAGGTGCCCGGCTACAACGCCGAGGGCTGGCACACGCGCATGTTTGCGGCCGCGGGGCTCGATCCGGATAAGCCGATCAAGAAGTACAGCAAGAAGGAACTGCAGAATCTTCTGTACAACGAGCCGATGAAGGTAAAGGTCGAGAAGATCAACCTCACCTACGAAGGCATCGTGCCGCGCATCCGGAAGGCCTTTCTCAGCAAGGATGTGGACGCGCTCCAGCCGCACATCCGCGCGTTCGTGGAGCGCGTGGCCACGTTCACGACGTGTCCGGACTGCAAGGGCACGCGGCTGAACGAAGCCGCGCGGTCGTCGAAGATCAAGGGCAAGAACATCGCCGACGTATGCGCGATGCAGATCAGTGACTTGGCCAGGTGGCTGGCTGACTTGGGGTCTGACGCGATTTCGTCAACGCACTCCAAGGCGAAATCGGGTCTGAGCCCAGGTCTTGCGTCGGTCGCTCCGTTAGTGGCGAAACTCCGACACACGCTCGATTCATTTGTCGAAATCGGCTTGGGCTACCTCAGTTTGGACCGCCCGTCCGGGACCCTGTCGGGCGGCGAAGCGCAGCGTACGAAGATGGTCGGCCATCTCGGATCGGCGCTGACGGATGTGACGTATGTGTTCGACGAGCCGACGATTGGTCTACATCCGCACGACATTCAGCGGATGAACACGCTGTTGCTTCGGCTGCGCGACAAGGGCAATACGGTTCTTGTTGTCGAGCACAAGCCGGAGGTGATGGCGATTGCCGATCACGTGGTTGATCTCGGGCCCGGCGCAGGCACGGCCGGCGGGGAAGTGGTGTTTGAGGGGACCGTTGATGCGCTGCGGAAGAGCGACACACTCACCGGGCGGCATATTTCAGATCGAGCTGCGCTCAAACTGACAGTGCGGAAGCCGACTGGCGTAATGAAGGTGCGAGGGGCCCGGACGCACAATCTTAAGAATGTGAACGTGGACATCCCGCTCGGCGTGCTCGTTGTCGTCACGGGCGTCGCGGGTTCCGGCAAGAGTTCGTTGATTCATGGAGCCCCTGGTCGTAGGGACGATGGAGCCCCGGGTCTTCAGACCCGGGGAGACCAGAGTTCGATTAGTGGTCGAGAGGGTGTTGTGACCGTGGATCAAACCGCGATTCGTGGATCGCGCCGCAGTAATCCGGCGACGTACACGGGGTTGCTCGATCCGATCCGTGCCGCGTTCGCGAAGGCTAATGGTGTGAAGCCCGCGCTCTTCAGTGCCAATTCGGAGGGCGCGTGCCAAGGCTGCAACGGCGCCGGCGTGATCTACACGGACCTCGCGATGATGGCAGGCGTATCGACAGTTTGCGAGGATTGCGAAGGTAAGCGGTTCCAAGCGGAGGTGCTCGAATACCGCCTGGGCAAATCGAACATTGCCGAGGTGCTCGACCTGCCGGTCAGGGATGCGCTCGAGTTTTTCGGTCCAAGGAGCGCCGGGTCTTCAGCCCCGGCGAATGCGCACACCCCCGCTGCCCATGCGATTCTGCAGCGCATGTCCGATGTCGGCCTCGGCTACGTGCGGCTTGGCCAGCCGTTGACGACGTTGTCTGGCGGCGAGCGTCAGCGTCTCAAGCTCGCGACGCACATGGGCGAGGACGGTGGCGTCTACGTTCTCGACGAGCTGACCACCGGCTTGCACCTGGCCGACCTCAAGCAGTTGCTGGCGCTACTCGATCGGCTGGTCGATTCCGGCAAATCGGTCATCGTCATTGAGCATCATCAGTCCGTGATGGCGCACGCCGACTGGATCATCGACCTCGGGCCTGGGGCCGGTCATGACGGCGGGACGGTTGTGTTCGAAGGCACGCCGGCGGAGTTGGTGAAGGCGAGGTCGACGTTGACGGGGGAGCATCTGGCGGCGTTTGTCGGGGGGCGCGCGGATGTCTCGCGGTAGCGCCGCCACGGCGGCACGTGTCGATCCGGCCTGCGGCTGATAGACGTGCTACCATCCGCCCCGTTCCGCCCATCAGACAGTTCGTCATGAGGCACGTAGCTCTGGCGTCGCTCACAGCACTGCTGGCAATGAGCTCTCTGGCGGCCCAGCAACCGGGCGGTCGTCTCGGCCGCGCAATGGACTCCATTGACCGCAACGACGTGACTGCACTTCGGCAGCTGCTGCGGGAGGAGCCGGCGCTGGTACGGCGGACCGAGGCCGGCGTCCTGCCGCACTGGCGATGGACGCTCTTGCACAGCGCGACTGCGGGCTCTGCCGGCGTCGCCATCGTGGCTCTACTGATCGATGCCGGCGCCGAGGTGAACGTCAAGGACAACGAGGGCAACACGCCATTGCACTTCGCCATGAAGCGCATCGGCCGTGAAAAACTTCCAGCCCAGGACTATGACGCGATCATCCGGCTGCTGCTCGAGAGGAAGGCCGATGTGCACGCCGTCAATCTTGGTGGCGCGACGCCGTTGCATACGGCCTCCGCGTTCCGCGCCGATCCATCCGGCGTCGAGCTTCTGATTCAAGCTGGCGCGATCGTGAATGCCAAGGCTGCCGAGAGCTTTGGGGGATGGACGCCGCTGCACGGCGCCGCTGCGCGAAACAGTGACGCCATCGTCGCCACGCTCCTCAAACACGGCGCCGATCGCAGCGCCCGGGACGCGAAAGGCCTCACGGCCCTCGAGGTCGCGGAACAGGGCGGATTCCTCGCGGCCGCTCGAGCGCTGCGGTTGACCGCTCCCGCGCCGGCAACGACTTCGTCATCGACACCGAATGTCGTCGCGCCTCCAGCGAACGTCCCCGTGCCGCCGGCCGCCGGCCGGCCCACGTCGACAAGCGGGCTCGTGCAGGGCCGCGTGCTGTGGAACGGGCAGCCGGTCGCAGGCGCGACGGTGTACGTCGCGGACGACTTCACGGCCGGCTCGGTTCGCTACGGGACCGTGACCACGGACGAGCAGGGACGGTTTTCCATCTCGGGAGTGCCGGAAGGAAACAAATACGTCGGAGTCTCAGGCAATCAACGCGTGTTCTGGATCACCGGCGGCACGCCGTTCGCGATGACAGGGTCGGGGTACACGCGCGATTTTCATCTCTGCAAGGGCTTCGACCCCGCGTCACCGGCGATGGACGAAATCGTCAGCGCTCGACCGGTCCTTCGATGGGAGCCGTATCCCGACGCCGTGCGCTACGTCGCTGTTGTCATGTCGGCGGACAATCGACCCGTGTTCTCGCGCGGTTATCAGGGTCAATTGCTGAAGGAGACCAGCGTTGAAGTCGACGTCGCCCTCGCGTCTGGCACGTATCAATGGCGCGTGAGCGCGTTCAACGCCGCCGGCCAGGAGATCGGATGCAGTTACGGACCGCGGCGGTTCATGGTTCGATTCGGCGATCAACTCGGTCCGGACCGAGTTGGCACAAAGACCGTGCCAGGCGTCTTTGATACCCCGGACACCTGGCGATCCGCTGGTGCACAATTCCCCAATGTCCTCCGCCACCCCCGCCGTCCATTTCCTTCGCCGCCATGGCGTCGAGTTTGGTGAACATCCCTACCGCTACGAAGACCGCGGCGGTACGAGCGTGTCCGCCCGCGAGCTCGGTGTCGACGAGCACATCGTCGTGAAAACCCTCGTGATGCAGGGCGATGAGCAGGAGCCGCTGCTCGTGTTGATGCACGGCGACAGGGAAGTGTCCACGAAACAGCTCGCGCGGCAGATCGGGCGAAAGACGGTTGACCCGTGCGCGCCGGCTGCGGTCGAGCGCCACACGGGCTACGTAGTCGGCGGGTGCTCGCCGTTCGGCACGCGCAAGGAGCTGCGCGTGTTCATCGAGCGCACCATCCTCGAGCTCAACCGCGTGTACGTCAACGGCGGTCGCCGCGGATTCCTGGTGTCGCTGGCGCCGGCTGAAATCGTCCGCGTGCTCGGTGCCACGGCGGTCGATGTGGGGATCGTAAAGCGACCTCGGGAGTCGTTTCCGAGCTGAGTGGAAACTCGGGTTTCCCTTTTCCTGAAACCGAAACCCGAGTTTCCATTCCGATCGGAAACGATTCCCGAGGTCGTTCTTACTTTTTCAGCAAATACCGCTCGAACCAGCTCACCGTCAGTTCCATGGCGCGCTGGGAATCCGCCGGCTTTGTGAATCCGTGATCGCCGCCACGGATCGTGACGAATTCCACGGGCACGCCGGCCGAGGTGAGCGCGGCCCGCATCCGCTCGCTGTGAGCGATGGGCACGAGCTGGTCGGCGTCCCCGTGGATCAGGAGCACGGGCGGATCGTCCTTCGACACGTAATCGATCGGCGACACGGATGGAGCCTGCGCGCTGGGAAAATCGAGCGCGGGGAACCGTTCGCTCGGGCCCGTCCATCCACGCAAGTCAACCGGCGGGAACCACGCCACGACCGCGGCGACGCCGCTCGGCCCGCGCAGGACCACATCGCGTGACTGCGGATTGCCCGCATCCGGATCGAGGCCCAACATCAAAGATAGATGGCCGCCCGCGCTGCCGCCGTACGCGCCAAGCCTGGCTGGATCCACGCCGAATGTTGTCGCATTGAGTTTGATGTAGCGGACCGCGCGTTCGACGTCGGCCGACGCATCCGGCACCTTGTAGCGCGGACTGCTGCCGTGCCGCACGCTGAACACCGTAAAGCCTTTGGCCAGCAACGCCTCGAAACGCCGCGCCGACGTCTCCGGCGCAATCCACGTGGAGACCCAGCCGCCGCTCACCATGAACAGGACGCCGGCGCCATTCGGCGTGGGCGGCGTGAACACGTCGAACGTCATCGCGAGACCGTCCTTGTGGCCATAGACGACGTCCGGCGTGATTTTTGGGGAAGTTGGCTGAGCGGACTGCGTCAGCAGCGACGGTGCCCACAGCAGGAATGCGGCCAGAAGTGACGGGATCAGTTTCATGGGTGTCCTCAACAGCGCCGGTTGGCAGGATTATGACATTTGAAGCCGCGTGGTATGTTCCGCCCGCTGATATGACCTCGGCCTCGGTCCCTCCGCCGTTCCGCGATCTCACGGTCGGAGATTTGCTCACGCACCTTGCCCGAGCGCTGCCGGAACGGCCCGCCTTGCTGTACGAGAACGGTCCGCGCTATACCTTCGCCGATCTGGAACGCGAAGCGCGCCTCGTTGCACGCGGGCTCATCGGCCATGGCATTCGACCCGGCGAGCGCGTCGTCGTCTGGGCCACGAACGTGCCCGAGTGGATCGTGCTGCAGTTCGCACTCGCCAAGGTGGGCGCGATTCTGGTCACGGCCAACACGTCGCTGCGCGCCAACGAGATCGAGTATCTGGTGCGACAATCGGGCGCGGCGACGCTGGTGACGATCAGCGGTTTCCGCGGCGTGGACTATGTCGCGGCACTCGAGGAGATCCGACTCACGCGCGGCGGGATTCGGCTCTACTTCATTCCGCGCGGCACCGAGGTCATACCTGACGGATTCACTCCGTATGCGGATCTGCGAACTGCCGCCGCCGGCGTGACCGAATCGGTCCTTGACGACCGGAGCGCGGCTGTCGGCGTGGACGACGTGATCAACATGCAGTACACGTCTGGTACCACGGGCTTTCCCAAAGGCGTGATGCTCTCGAGCCGCAACATCGTGAACAACGGCGAGGCGCTCGGACGCGGCCTGGGATTCACGCCGGACGATCGGTTGTGCCTGTGCGTGCCGCTGTTTCACTGCTTCGGCTGTGTGATTGGCGTGCTGGGCGCGTTCACGCATGGCGCGGCGCTCTGTCCTGTCGAGTGGTTCGACCCCGTTCAGGTGCTGGCGACCGTCGAACGCGAACGGTGTACGGCCCTGTACGGCGTGCCGACGATGTTTTTGGCGGAGCTGGAGCATCCGGACTTCGCGAAGTACGACCTGACATCGCTGAGGACCGGCATCATGGCCGGGGCGTTGTGCCCGGAGCCTGTGATGCGCCGCGTCATGACGCAGATGCATCTGCCGGAAATCACGATTGCGTACGGCCTCACCGAATCGTCACCAGGCATCACCCAGACGCCCCGGGATTCCTCGATCGCAGATCGATCGCAGACGGTCGGAACCGTGCTGCCGGAGCTCGAAGTCAAGATCGTCGATGCGACTGGCGGCGTGTGCGCAACCGGCGAGCGCGGTGAGTTGTGCGTCCGCGGCTACAACGTGATGAAGGGCTATTACGACAATCCCGAGGCCACGGCCGTGGCCATCACGCCCGACGGGTGGCTGCACACCGGCGACGAGGCCACCATCGATGAGCGCGGCTACGTGCGCATCACCGGCCGAATCAAGGATTTGATCATTCGCGGCGGCGAGAACATTTCACCAAAGGAGATTGAGGACTGCCTGCGCGAGCATCCGGCGGTTGCCGACGCGTACGTGTACGGCCTCCCCGACGATTTCTTCGGTGAAGTTGTCGCGGCGGCAGTCCGCGTGAGATCAGCGGACACACAGCCCGGCGATGGAGAGGCCCCGAGCGCGGACGCGCTGATTGTCTGGTGCACCGAGCGACTCGCACGCTTCAAGGTCCCCAAATCCGTCCGTTTCGTGACGGAATTCCCGATGACCGCGTCGGGGAAGGTGCAGAAGTTCAAGCTGCGAGACGAGCATCGATAAAGGACCTAAGGGAAACCCTAGTTTCCATTTCGCTCGAAAACGACTCCCGAGGTCGTTCTTCAGTTCCAGCGATTGAACGCGAGAACTCCAGCGAGCACCAATAGAATCCCAATGCGGCTGAGCCAGCCCAGCAGACCCGGCACCGGCCACGGCGGCACGTCATGCGGCAGTCGGGCCTCGGTCGCAAGTGCGATGAGTGCGGGATCCCCATAAGTCCGATCGCGGCCGTAGACGACGGTGCGGCCTTCGCGCAGAGCGTCGATCACTCCCTGCGCGGTTCGCTCGCGCGCGAAGACCCAGGTGCGCGCAAAGCCAATCTGGCCGAGGCCATGAAAATCAGACGACCCGATTGCGGTGAACGATCCCCGGCCGAAGAAAGCATGCAGTCGCCCCGCGGCTTCATCGTCGACCAGGGCCTCGCCCCGCACGACCTCCGCGCCGTCGAGCGCGCGCAATTCAGGGGCATCGGCCGCGAGCCAATCCATGCGGTACGGATGCGCGATGATCGCCACACCACCTTGCGCGTGCACCGCGGCGATGGCGTCCCCCAGCGGCACGCCGTACGGGATCGCCTCGGAAAGTCCTACACCAATGAGGTGATAGCGCGGCGCCGTGATTTCTTCGCCGACGATCACGATCGGCCCGCCGATGATCTCGGTGAATCTGGCGCCAAGTGTCGCTGCCCAGACGCTCTCGTGCGGCGTCATCGCAATGACGTCCAATCCGCGATGCCGTGCTTCGAACACCGTGTCGATCGGCGATAGCGTGGACCACGTGGACGGAAAGCTGTGGACATGAAAATCGCCGGCGATCGCGTAATAACCGCCGACCGTCCGCGCCGCGGAGGGCACCGGCGCGTCAGCGATCGAGCCGGCGGCTATCGCGCCCAGGCCAGCCAGCATCGTGACGACGGTGCGTGCCGTGCCGATCACGGAAGCACCTCCGCCATCGCGCGGACGATTTCCTGAATCACACCCAGCGGCGTCGGATCGGGCACCGCGAAGATCCAGAAGATCAGTGCCCAGGACACAAGCCGATGCAGGAGGACATCGCGAATTGCACGCGGGAGCCGCGCGCCACAGATGTATCGGAAGTAACAAACATCCACGTACGCCGACCAGCTGATGACCAGCAGGATCCCGATGATCGCGGGGCCCGTGATCAGGAACCACCAGTACCGCGGCGACGAGACGGTGATCGCTGCCGCGATGACCAACAGGAATAACGTCCACGCGGCGTGCCCGGCAAAGAACGTGTCGATGAGAAAGAACATCCGACCCCCGCGTCGCCGCCACAGGACGATGGCGAGTGCGAGGATTTCGACGAGAGGCACGAACGACCAGTAGAGCGCGGTCGGTGCGACGAGCCGCACGGTGGCGACACTCGACGCGAGGAGCGAAACGCCGCTGGCGAGGACCAGGGTCAGAAATAGAGGACGACGAAGCGCGATCCAGAACTTGGACTGCACGCCTGGTGTGGTCCGCGTGCCCGCCAGGGACTGGAACCCTCGGCCGGGCCTGACGAGCACGCGAGCGTCCAGCGACCAGCTGTCGGCCCCGAAGAGCATGGTGCGCATTCTATTCAGGTTGGCGCGCGCTCGGTTGTACGATCTCCGCGATGATCCGACAGTCGGCCGACGTCATTGTCATCGGCTTGGGCGCCATGGGCAGCGCCGCGCTGTACCAGCTCGCGAAGCGCGGAATCAACGCCACTGGCATCGATCGGTTCACGCCACCGCACGAGCGCGGGTCGAGTCATGGCGAAAGCCGCATCACCAGGCAAGCGATCGGCGAGGGCGAAGAGTACGTGCCCTTCGCCCTTCGATCGCACGAGATCTGGCGCGAGCTCGAGGCCGACACGGGCCGGTCACTGTTCGCGCCGATCGGCGGGCTGATCATTGGGCGCCGGACTGATTCGGGGATTCATGGCCAGGCCGACTTCATCGGCCGCACGATCGCCGCGGCCTCGCGGTTCGGCATCGAGCACGAGGTGCTGTCTACCGATGAAGTGACAAGGCGATTTCCGCAGTTCCGTCTCGCGGGTGACGAGACCTGTTACTACGAGCCGGGCGCGGGTTTCCTTCGGCCAGAGGCATGTGTGGAGACCCAGATCGAGCGGGCGCGAGCACTCGGCGCCGGCGTTCGAACGGGCGAGACCGTCACACACGTGACGGCGGACGCGACCAGCGTGACGGTCGTTACCAACGCCGCGACGTACTTGGCCACGCGCGTCATCGTGACTGCCGGTGCATGGGTGCCGCAGTTGCTTGGCGGCGCATACGCGAAATTGCTTCGCGTGTATCCGCAGACGCTCTACTGGTTCGCGCCCGACGACAGCGCGGCATTTGCGCCAGGACGGTGTCCGATTTTCATCTGGCGTCACGGCGCCGGGCCGGATGATCACTTCTACGGATTCCCTGTCGTCGGCGAGGGCGTGAAACTGGCGACCGAACAATTCACACACACTATCGACCCGGACGAGATCCGCCAGGCGCCAACGTCGGCCGATGCGCAACGGATGCACGAGACGCAAGTGCGCGGGCGCCTGCTGGGCGTGACCGCCGTTTGCACGCGCGCAGTCACGTGCCTTTACACGGTGACGCCGGGATTTGGTTTTGTGATCGATCGCCATCCCGATTGGGAACGTGTGCTGGTCGCGTCGCCGTGCTCCGGTCACGGCTTCAAGCACTCCGCTGCCATCGGCGAAGCGCTGGCGGAGCGCGCAATTCACGGCACGAGCCGGCTGGACCTATCACCGTTTTCGCTGGACCGATTCGGGGACAAATCATGAACGCCATCATTCAGAAGCTCGGCCTTCAGCCGCATCCGGAACGCGGCTACTACAGAGAGACTTATCGCTCCGCGATAGAGGTTGAACGGGGGCCCCGGGTCTTAAGACCCGGGGCTCCAGAGACTCGCGCCGCCTCCACCGCGATCTACTTCCTGGTCACGGCCGAGGCTCCCGCGACGTTTCTACATCGGCTCATCTCGGACGAGGTTTTCCATCTGTACGACGGCGGGCCGCTCGAAATCCTTCGGCTCTTTCCTGACGGAGGGTCGGACGTGGCCGTGCTCGGCATGAATCTCGACGCGGGCGAGCGTCCGCAAATCGTGATTCCTGCCGGCGCGTGGTTCGGCACCGAACTCCGATCCGGTGCGTCGCACTGCCTCGTCGGCTGCACGGTCGCACCGGGATTCGAGTTCGCCGACTTCGAGCTGGCCGAGGGACCCGAGCTCGAATCCCGTTATCCCGCGGTGTCGGATCGGATTCGACGAATGTCGAGGGGGTAGAAAAAAAGCAGCCGGCGGACAAGTCCAACCGGCTGCTTTCGAGTGGTCGAGGCGTCTACAGATCCTTCTTGATGACCAGCTGATTCCGGACGCTCTTCACGCCGTCGGTGGCCTTGGCGATGCTCTCGGCCTTCGCCTTGTCAGCCGCCGTTGACACGTGGCCTCGCAGCGTGACGACGTTGTTCTTCACATCGACGTTCACGCTGCCGCCTGGGAATTCGCCTTCGCCCAGCAGTTTGGTGCGGATCTTCGTGTGAATCCACGCGTCATCGAGCGAATCGCCGATGGACTCGGATGACTTCGAGGCGCGTTCGCGCGCTTCGCGCGCCATGTCATCGTTGTAGTCCTTGCGTTCGACCATGTCCGGCTTGACGTCGATCTTGTCCGTCACGACCAGGTTGGTGCCTGCCGCTTTTGCCGCGTCAACTGCTTTCATTCGCAGGCTTTCGGTGGGCACGCTGCCGGAGATCGTCACGGCGTTCTTGTCCGCGTCGGCGTCGACATCAAGCTTGTAGGCGACCAGCGTCGCCTCGCTGTTGATTTTCGCCGTGACCGCCCGGTCAAGGTCGTCGTTGGTCATCTTTGGCGTGGTCTGGGCCGCGGGAGTGTTGCTTTCGCACGCGACGAGGCCCATTGTGGCCAGGGCGATTGCTGCAACGAGAAGCTTCTGGGTCTGCATGGGGTCCTCTTTGAATTGAACAGCAGTCATAGAAGCAAGGCCCGTACCGTGGTTTCGGTTGGAACAAGGGCACTTTTGCCGTCCGAGGGACAACCGGTTACTCAATGCATCTCCGGAAGTGCCGAAGTGCATCCCTCCGCTACCCTCGGCATCCTGCGCGCGCCCTTTCTTGGCACAATACAAAGCGATACCGCCAGGAGAACGAGCAATGTTGACGAAGCGAATCGTTGGGACGTTCATTCTGATATTTGCGCTGACGCGGACGGGTGCCGCCGAGGGGCAGGGTGTTCAGACCCTGCCTGGCCCGCCCAAGCCCGATCTCGAGGCGATCAGCCAACTCCAGATCCGCGAGACATCCGGCACGTTGTTCGAAAACGTGGCGAAGGTGCTGGCGGAACGCTTCGTGGACGTGGAGTTTCGGACGAAACAGCTGCCGGCGCTGCTGGAGCGATATCGCGGCCGTGCGGCCGAGGCATCGTCGCTTCGCGACCAGCGGCAGGTTGTCCACGAACTGCTCAGCAACATTCCCGCCTCGCACCTGGGACTGCTGTCGCGGCAGGCACATCGAACGATGATGGCTGACCTGGCGCAGGCCGCCTATCCGTCTTTTGGATTTCAGGCTATCGGCAGCTGGCCGAATGTGTACGCCGGCATGATCCTGGAAGGCGGACCGGCCGCACGCGCGGGGCTGCTCACTGGCGACCGCATTGTCACGATCGATGGCACACCGATCGAAGAATCGACCCGGCTTGATTGGCGCACCGACGATGCGTTTATTGGAGATGAGAGAGACCCTGCGGTGCGCTACGTCATCGCCGCTGCCGGTGACCGCATCGCGCTGCGAATCGAACGACGACAAGGCGAGTTTGTGAATGTGACCGTGACGGCCGAGGAATACACGGCGTTCGACGCGGCCGAGGCGAGCGTGCGTGTCATTCGGACGGGCGATGTGTCGGTCGGGTACGTGCACTTCTGGTACGTGCATATGGTCGGCGTGCCGGATTTGATCAAGCGGGCCGTCGAAGGCCGGCTCAAGAATGTGAATGCCCTGGTGATCGATCTCCGGGGACGCGGCGGCAGCGGCACCGAGGTCCAGCGAATCATCGACGTGGTTGATGAGTTCCGTAAGAAGACGGGACGGCCGGTCGTGGCGCTTGCCGATCGCCAGTCGCGTAGCGCGAAGGACCTGCTGGCCTATGAATTCAAGCAGCGCGGGATCCGGATTGTCGGCGAGGCGTCTGCCGGTGCCGTGATTCCTGCCACATTCGCCGACGTCGGCTACGATTCGGTTTTGATGTTCCCGTCGTCACGTTTGCCGAAATACAGCGATCTCCTCGAACTGAAGCCCACGCCGCCGGATGTGATGGTTGAACGCGCCGGGATGTTCGCGGCCGGCCAGGATCCGATCCTTGACGCCGGCCTGGATGAAGCCCGCCGGCTCGCCAAACTCAACAAATGATACGCGCGACGCTTTCCAACAGGCCTGGCACCAGCTTGACGGCCATGAACGGCTCGCGCGCGAAATCTCAACCGCAAGGAGAGCGCTGATGCCTGATCCGGTTCAGGACACATCCAAGGGCAGTATGGGTGCATTTTTCGACGATCTTGCCTTCGCCTGGCGCCGCCTTCGTCACGCGCCAGGATTCGCGATCGTGGCCCTCGTGACCGTCATGCTCACGGTTGGCGCCAACACTGCCATCCTGAGCGTGGCCGATGCGGTGCTGTTCCGGCCACTGCCGTACGCGGATCCCGACGCCATCTCAATCATTCAAATGCTCGATCGCAAAACGGGCAGGCAATACACGAATACGCCGTATGCGTATCTCGAGGCGATCAACGACGGCTGTCCGAGCGTGAGTGCCGTCGGTCTCCTTGAAGGCGCGCCGTACATCAAAGTGGAAACGCCCGACGGTGTGACATCGGTCAGCGTCATGAGCGCGTCGGCAAACTATTTTGGACTTTTGGGCGCGCACCCGGCGCGCGGCCGATTCTTCAGCGAAGCTGACGCTGGCGCGGAGGGCCGGGTAGCGGTTCTGTCCTACTCAGCGTGGCGTAAGCGCTACGCCGGCGACGAGTCCATCGTCGGCCGCTCACTCACGGTGGGTGCCACGACGTTCGACATCGTGGGCATTCTGCCGGAGGGCTTCCTTTTTCCGTCGGCCTTCGCGGGCAACCCGACTTTTGTGACGCTCGCCAAGCCACTGGTCCGCGGCGCCAAGGGCGGCACCTTCCACGCGATCGTTCGTGCGGCGCCAGGCATTTCGCGCGAAGTTGCGCAGGCCGAGATCGAGGCCGCGACGGCAGTGACGTCGGCTTCGCTCGGCCAACCCAATTCGGTGCCCGCTCTGAATGACGTGCGAACCAAACTCTATCCGGTTGGTCAGCCAATCATGCGGTATTTGGTCGCGGCGGCCGGCCTCATTCTGATCCTCGGATGCGCGAACCTCGCGAACATGATGCTCGTGCGAGGCCGACGAGGCTTGCGCGAGACAGCCGTCCGCCTTGCACTCGGCGCCAACCGGACGCGATTGATTCGCCCGATGCTCTTCGAGGCCGCGATCATCGGCATCGCCGGCGCGGCCCTGGCCGTGTTGTTCACGTCATTGTTGTTCGACGTTTTGCTGAAACAAGTACCACCGATCGCCTACGGTCGCGCACCAGTGGGAGTCGATGCACGCGTTATCGCAATCTCGCTGGCCATGGGCGTGTTCGGCGTTCTGATCTTCAGCATTGTGCCGGCGTGGCGGGCAGCGAGTGTCGATGTGCTCGCGCTGCTTCAACGCCGGTCTGGCCGCGGCGGGCCGCGCGCTCGACTCGGCAGGCCGATGGTCGCGGCACAGGTCGCCATTGCGGTGGCGGTGGTGTTTGGCGCGGCGATCGCGGGACGCGCCTTCGTGACCGTGCTTCGCACGCCACTCGGCTTTTCTGCCGATCGTGTCGTCGAGATCGGCGTCGCCCCAAAAGCCGGCGTTATCGGTGGGCGCGAGTTCTATCAGCAGGTTGTGCAGGCACTGTCGCGGCGACCAGACGTGCTGGCCGCTGGTGCCACCGGGTCGCAGCCCTTCTCACGCAGTACCGCGAATGAGGGCGCGCGTCTTGCCGGATCGACGACATCGATCGCCGGCATCGTCTTTACGCTGCCGGGCTATTTCGACGTGATGAGCATGCCGCTCCTGCACGGCCGCTCGTTCACCTGGGACGACGTCAGCGGTGATCCCGATGCGGCTGTCGTCTCCGCGAGCGCGGCGAAAGCCATGTTCTCCGGCCGCGAGCCCGTCGGCGAGGTCTTCGAGAACAGCCAGGGCCGGCAGTTTCATGTGATCGGCGTGGTCGGGGACGTGCGGACCTCACTCACCTCCGAACAACCGCCGAGGGTCTACGCGATTCCCGCGCCCACGCTTCGAAACGGCATGACCATCGTCGCGCGCCTGCGCGATCGAAGCGAGAGGGCTCTTCCAGATCTCAAAGCCGACTTGCGTCCACTTTCGCCAGGGGGCGCCACTGTCGAGTGGTTCGGTGACCGTGTCAGCGCCGATGATGCCTATCGCGATCCGCGTTTTCAGATGATCGTGCTGACTACGCTGGCGGCGCTGGCGCTGGGCCTCACGGCCCTCGGCATTTTCAGCGTTGTCGCCTATCTCGTAGCCGCGCGGACCCGCGAAATGGGTGTGCGGCTCGCGATTGGGGCGTCCCCGCAGGCCCTCGTGGCGCTCGTCATCAAGCAGGCGTTACTGCCAGTCGTCATCGGCCTCGTGGCCGGTCTGGTCCTTATCAGGTGGATGAGTGGTCTGGTCGAGGCCCAATTCTTCAAAGTCGAGACCCACGATCCGCTCATCGTTGTGGCCGTTGCGACCACGGTCGTCCTGGCCACAGTCATCGCGGCCTACCTGCCGGCTCGGCGTGCGACGCGGATCAATCCGACCGAGGTATTGCGGGCGGAGTAGCGAGGTCCTTTAGAATTAGGTCCGCCGTGATTCACGCGCAGGATCTCGTCAAGACATTCGGCACGGTGAAAGCCGTGGATGGCGTCTCGTTCGACGTCCGTGAGGGCGAGATCTTCGCGTTTCTCGGCCCGAACGGCGCCGGCAAGACGACCACAATCCAGATGTTGACGACGCTGCTCACGCCGACCAGCGGATCGATCAGTATCGACGGGCAGGACCCAAGGACGCATCCGCACGAAGTCCGCCGCCGGTTCGGCATCGTCTTTCAGGATCCAAGTCTGGACGGCGAGTTGACCGCGCAGGAAAACCTCGAACTGCATGGCGTGCTGTATCACGTGCCGCGCAAGCTGCGCCTCGATCGCGCCGAGATGCTGCTCAAGCTCTTTGAGCTGTGGGAGAAGCGCAACACGTATGTGAAGACGTTCTCAGGCGGTATGAAGCGCCGGCTCGAGATCGCGCGCGGGTTTCTGCACACGCCACGCATCCTGTTTCTCGACGAGCCCACGCTGGGCCTCGATCCGCAAAGCCGCAATCAGCTCTGGACGCACGTCAAGCAGTTGAACGAGACCGAGAAGGTCACGGTGTTCTTGACGACGCATTACATGGATGAGGCGGATCGGGTGGCGCATCGCATCGCGATCATCGACCACGGCAAGATCGTCGCGCAGGGATCGTCGCAGGAACTCCAGCAGCAGACCGGGACCGCGTCGCTCGAGCAGGCATTTCTTGCCCTGACCGGATCGACGATTCGCGACGAAGCCGCGGGCGCCAACGATCAGATGCGCCAGTTCATGAAGGCCTGGAGAAGGTGACGCGGACGTGAGCGCGATTTTCATTCTCTGGCTGCGTCAAATCAAACGCTACTCGCGATCGCGCGCGCAGATCGTCGCGTCGCTCGGGCAGCCGCTGTTGTATCTGTTCGTTCTCGGCTTCGGGCTGGGCCCGGTGTATCAGCAGGCCGGGCGGGGGAGTTACCTGCAGTTCGTCGCGCCGGGCGTCGTCGGCATGTCGGTGTTGTTCACGTCGATCTTCTCGGGCATCGGCCTGCTCTGGGATCGGCAGTTCGGATTCTTGAAAGAGACGCTGGTCGCGCCCGTGCCGCGCCTCCACATCATGATTGGCCACACGCTGGGCGGCGCGACGATCGCGATGATCCAGGGCACGCTCGTGCTCGTCGTGTGCTTCATCGCCGGTTTCCGGCCGGATCATCTGTCGACCGTGCCGCTCGCGATGCTGTTCATGGCGCTGATCGCCATCGTGTTTGCCGGCCTCGGCACGTCGATCGGATCGACGCTGCAGAACATGCAGGGGTTTCAGTTGATCATGAACTTCCTCGTGATGCCGATCTTCTTCCTGTCAGGCGCGCTGTTTCCGCTCAACAACATTCCGACGGCGTTGTCGGTCGTCACGAAGCTCGATCCGCTGACGTATGGCGTTGACGGCTTGCGCGGCGCCTTCATCGGCGTCTCGCACTTCAGTCTGGTGACGGACGCCGCGGTCCTCGTCGGCGTGGCCTGCATCTTCCTGGGCCTCGGCGCGTGGTCGTTCTCGAAGATACAGGTCTAGGAAGGGCCTCCTAAAAACGTCCGGTTATACTTTGCCACGATGCGTAAACCTGTTGTGCGATTCGACCCCACCCGTCGTTCCGAAGACCGGCCCGCCAATCCATCTCGTCGCAAGCTGATCCAGGCCGGCGCCGCCGGCGTCACGGCCGCGATCTCGGCTGGTGCAACCCTCGGAGCGCGAGGGCAGCAAGCGCCACCGCCACCAGCACCGGTTCCAGCCACGACGCAGGTGCCGCCGGCCCTCCTTCCCGCGACGCCGCCGGCTGCGACCGGGGTTCTCGATCCGGCCGCCTTGTCCGCGGAAACGTGGTGCGAGGCGTGGACCTGGCGGCCGGAGGAGTGGCCCGGTCAGGCGCTCGACCTCAACGTCGTCGAGCGCAACGAACCGACGAAGGCGCCCTCGCCGGGGCAGGTATTTCCGGGACAGTTCAGTTTCGGCGGCATCAGTCCTGCGCCGACGATTCGTGTCCGGTCGGGCGGCACGATTCGCGTCAGACTCCGCAACCTGCTTGGCGCGAACTTCGGGAGGATGTGGGTTGGTCCGTGTCCCGATCCGCCGTCGATGACGCCGGACATGCAGCTTGCCTATCAACAGCAGGTCGCGAAGTCCGCGGGGAAGCCGGTGCCGGATGCTCTGGATCCCGCGTTCAACCTGTTCGGAGATCTCGAAGGACTCGGCAAGTTTCTTGGCGTGAAGTTCATGGACGGCCATTGCATGCCGCACGTCTCCAATTCGGAGCACGGGTCGCGCGTGACGAACATTCACACGCACGGATTGCACGTGACGCCGGGCGCGAACCCGGGACGCGGGACCGAATCCGACAACGTCCAGGTGCGACTGCTTAGCAAGGACGACTGGGCCATGCGCAAGAAAATGGGTGGCCCCGAATGCGGCACGCTCATTCCGCATGAACACGTCGGGCACGTCGACTACGAGTTCATTCTTGGCAACGTCCAGAAGGCCGAGATGCAGCGCAGGGGCCGGCCGCCGCAGAACGATCCGCCGGGCACCTACTGGTATCACCCGCACGCCCACGGATCCACGCACGACCAGGTCTCCGCCGGCATGGCGGGATTCCTCATCGTCGAAGGCGACGTCGACGACGCGATCAATGGGGCGATGACGGGTGAGGCACATCCCGATCTGTCGACGCCCACCGGCAAGTTCGATTACCGCGAGCGGCTGATCTTCGTGCAGCGCGTCCTTATTCCGTCGGTGGACTTCAACGCACCGGGCAGCGGGCGCGGGCGCCAGCGCTCTCAGCCGTCGCCTGTTCCGGATGATGGGATTCCGCCGCCGACCGTGATGTTCATGCGGCCTGGTTCGGTTGAACGCTGGCGTGTGCTCAACGGCAGTGTGGATGGGCGCGGTTTCAAGCGCTTCATGGTTTTGAACGGCCAGTTCGTGTTCAAGGAGAACGCGTTGTGGCGCGTCGAGAAAGGCGAAGGCGAGGCGTCGGCGCGCAAACTGGTGCTGGCGACGCGCGCCGAATTGGAAGCGGCCAAGCTGCCGCTGTATCAGCTCGCCTTTGACGGCCTCACGCTGGTGACCGTGGAAAACGGGCGTGCGCGGCACACTATCGAGGATCTGTCGCGTCGGAATGCGGGAAGCGCGAGTCCGCTGAACCGCGTGCCGGCTGCAGGCGAAAACCTCGAGGAGGCGCAGCTTCGGAATTGGGAAGCCTGCTTTCGAGATGGCGCGTCGTTGCGGAACGCATTCATACGGCCCAACGAAGTATGGATGGCGACCGCGAATCGCGCGGACGTCTTTTTCAAGGCACCCCTCGATGCGGCCGGCAAAGTGTTCACCGTGCTGGCGCAGGAAGAGATTCTGCACACGGATAACTTTCAGGGACGCCAGCAGCGTCGTCTCCTGGGGCGTCAGGGGTTCGGCGGCACGACCGGCAATCCAGCACCCTCAGACGTCGTGGTCGCGCATGTGCATGTGCGAGGCGCGGCGGTGGGCGGCGACTTCGATGTGATGTCGCTTCGTGACAAGCTTCCGCCCGTCCCGCCTTTTCTGCAGCCGATCTCGGACGACGAAACCCGGATGACCGCGGCCGAGGCGCGGATCCGTGACGCGCCAGCCGGCAGCCATCGGACGCGGACGGTGAGTTACACGGGATACGGCGCGGCGGGCTTCCCGCTCATTGAAGTGCCCGAGGCCTACGCGAAGGCGCACCCGGAGCTCCGAAACCTGCGCTGGGCCGAATACAACGGCACGCGCGTGCTCCTCGCCCCAAACGCGCGAACGATGGCGATCAACAACCGCTTTGATCTGGCGAAGAATCCGAATCCGCCGCCACCGCAGAAGTTCACGCCGAACCATCCGGATCGCATTCGCCCGCAGGTGAATACCGCCGAAGAATGGGCGCTCTACAATCCGACGCCGACACTGTGGGGGCACACGGACCTGACGCGATTCCCGCAGAAGGGCCAGATGCTTGCGCAATACCATTCGTATCCGATCAGCCGGCGCGAAGGACAGGAGCGATTCTGGCGCGACCATGAATTCCGCACGCTCGTGCACGGCGCCGATCACCCCTTCCACATTCATCTGAATCCGATGTGGGTCACGCGCATCGAAGTGCCGGACGAGGAGGGCAAGCTGCACAACCTGCTCGAGGCGCCGCGGTGGATGGATACTGTGTCCATTCCGCGCAACGGCGGCCGTGTGGTTTTCCGATCCCGATTCGCGGACTACACCGGCAAATGGATTCACCATTGCCACATCCTCATGCACGAGGACATGGGCATGATGCAGGAGGTGGAGTGCGTCGCCACGGCCGCGGCCGCGAATCCCAATCCGAAGCCGGCGGTGGCCAGCCATGCGATGACTGAGGAGCAGGTCAACGCGATCTATCCGCGGCCATCCATCGAGGTGGCCTACCGCCAGAGCATGTCGTTCGACGATCCCAATCCGGGCACGGGCCAGTCGTATCCCGGGTTCGATCTCGACGTGCCGGTGCTTAAGGATTGAACGATGCGATCGCGGAACAGCGAGGCCTTTGACGCTATCATCCGCACATGCGTGTCCGACTGATCACCGCTTTCATCTTTGCCCTGGGTTGCGCGGGCGTCGTCATCGGCCGCCAGGATCCCGAACCCCAGCAACAGCGGCCTCGCGTCGTCACCGGCCGTTCCAAGATCGCGACCAAGTACGGCATCGTCGCGGCCAGCCAGCCGCTGTCCGCTCGGGCGGGTGTGCAGATTCTGGAACGCGGTGGCAATGCGATCGACGCGGCGATCGCGACTAACGCGGTCGAGGCCCTGGTCGAGCCGTACTACAACGGCATCGGCGGCGACCTCTTCGCGATCTATTACGAGGCCAAGACCGGCAAGGTCTACGGCATGAACGCCGGCGGCTGGGCGCCGACAGGCCTGACACCGGAACTTCTTCGATCGAAGGGCAACACGCGGATGCCGTCGAGCGGCATTTATACGGTCACCGTGCCTGGCGCCGTCAAGGGCTGGGAGATGATGCGCGCGCGTTTCGGCAAGTTGCCGATGGCCGACTTACTCGCGCCGGCCATCTTCTATGCCGAGGACGGCTTTCCCGTCAGTGATGTGATCGCGCGAGCCTGGAACGGCGCGACACGCAAATTGCAGACCGGCCCGCATGCCGCGGAAGTGTTTCTGCCTGGAGGGCGCGCACCGAATGCCGGAGAGATCTTCAAGAATCCCTCGCTTGCGGCGACGATGCGACTCATCGCCGAGAAAGGACCGGCCGGTTTCTACGAAGGCAAAACCGCCGACGCCATCCTCGCCGTGTCCAAGGAGCTTGGCGGGACGATGACCGCGGCTGATCTGAAGGAGTACCAGCCCGAGTGGGTGGATCCGATTTCGACGACCTATCGCGGGTGGACGGTGTATGAGCTCCCGCCGAACACGCAAGGCATCGCCGCGTTGATGATGCTGAACATGATGGAACAGTACCCGCTGGCCGACTATGGCCTCGGGAGCACGAAGGCGATGCACGTGATGATCGAAGCGAAGAAGCTTGCCTATGCGGACATGCTTCGTTACGTCGCCGATCCCAAGTTCTCAACAGTCCCGACCGCCGCGATGCTGAGCAAGGACAACGCGAGACAGCGCGCGGCGCTCATCGATCCGGCGCATGCCGCCTGCAGCGTGGAGCCTTCGAAGTACAGCGGCCTCACGGACGGCACCGGCGGCGACACGATCTATTTGTCCGTGATCGATCGCGACGGCAACATCGTGTCGCTCATTCAGAGTCTGTATTCCTCATTCGGCAGTGGGGTCGTCGCGCCGGGCACCGGCGTGATGCTGCACAACCGTGGCGCGCTGTTCACGATGGAGGCCGGCCATCCCAATCAGATCGCACCGCGGAAACGGCCGCTCCACACGATCATCCCGGCGTTCATGGAAAAAGCTGATGTAAGAATCGGCTTCGGGATCATGGGCGGCTTCAACCAGGCGCAGGCGCACGCGCAGTTCGTATCCGACGTCGCCGATTTCGGCCTCGACGTGCAGGAAGCGCTCGAGGCCGGGCGGTTCAATAAGGATTCGTTCAATGGCTGTGACGTCAACCTCGAAGTGCTGGTGCCCGAGGCCACGCGCTCAGGTCTCGCCGCTCTTGGTCATCAGGTGCGGACCGTGCAGCCGCGTTCCGGCACGTTCGGGTACGGCCAGGCGGTGATGAGCAACGGCGCGGGCGTGCACTTCGGCGGATCGGAACCGCGACACGACGGCGCCGCGATTCCCGAAGCGCCGCCGGTGTTCAAGAAGGGCGGATAGCGCGGCCGATCCCACTTATCGAGCGGGATGACGAAGAGCGAGCTCGGCCAGGTGGGAGTCGAGAATTGGCGGAAGTGGGCCGTGCCAGGGGGCCTCGCCCTTGCGGTCCTTGTCATCCTTGCAGGTCTACACGCGGTTGTCGCCATTCCGCGCGACGGCGCGATTGGGAAGTACGGCGGCACTCGATGGGTTGTCACCGAAGATCTCGATCTACGTCCTGACGGTACGTACGCGTACAGTTTCTACCGACGGGTTGGCGTCGAGCCACGGGTTGGCGTCGAGTTCATCTTGGCAGGTCGTTGGGATTTCGAGAGGCACATGACGGTGAACGTCGTCATTCTGCGTGACTTCATCCCAGGGTCGGATGGCGCACAGGAGCGGAAGCGTGACTGGAGATTCACCTTAACGGAAGACTCCGGGCTCTACCGGCTCCAGCCTGAGGACTCCAGCTGTGACTGGCAATGCATTTGGTATGAGAAGCCGGCCAAGTAGCGTGTGAACAGCTCGCGCCGAACTCGGTCTGGACCGAGTCGCGCGAAGGTGTGGGCGAGAGACGAAGGACGATGCGCGTTCATCGGCTCACGCGGCCGATGCACCGAAAAACGCGGGCTGGAGTTCCACCACGTCATTCCATTCGCGCGTGGAGCCCCGACGAGCGTCGAAAACCTGTCGCTTCGGTGCCGCGCCCACAATGGCTATGAAAGCGAGCAACTGTTTGGGACGTGGCACCGGTCTAGCCCCAGCACCGAGTGCGAACGCTCAGATGTGGGCTGACGGCCACCGAAAGCGTGAACTCGGTCTGGACTTGTCCCGCCGAAGCCGCGAACTCGGTCTGGACCGAGTCGCGCGGCGGTCCGGGGCGAAGGCGGACCGAGCACGATTCTTGAACGAGGGCGTCAGTCCGAAATCCGAGCGCACGGAGCGAGCGGTTTCTTCGCGTCACTCCGATGTCGGCTCGCGATCCGTCAGTCCCATCCCAAACTGACCAGCACCAATCACCTCGCCCAGCACCGTCCCGACATCCCCTTCGACTTTCAGGTGGGCGAACTCATCACCGCGCGTGCGGCCGCGATTGACGATTGCGATCGGCAGGCCGGCCTCGTGTGCTTGCTGAACGAATCGGAAACCCGAATAGACCATCAAGGAAGAACCGGCGACCAGGAGCGCATCGGCCGCGGCTAGCGCCTCGCGCGCATCCTCGTAACGCGCACCCGGGACGTTTTCGCCGAAAAAGACGACGTCCGGTTTGAGCAGCCCGCGACAACTGGCGCAGCGTGGCGCCTCGAATCGCTCGATCGCGTCGATGTCAGCGTCGCCGTCCGGTGCGGCCACAAACGCGGCAGTCCATTCAACGTTGGACGTGTTCATCGCCGCCTGCACCGACGCGCGCGATGTCCGATCGCCGCAGCCGAGACAGACGACGACGTCGAGACGGCCGTGGAGATCGATGACGGCGCGACTGCCCGCGCGCTGATGGAGTCCGTCGACGTTCTGGGTGACGAGCCGCGCCAGAGATCCCGCGCGCTCCCAGGCGGCGAAGGCGAGATGCGCGGCACTGGGCTCGGCGGCCGTGAAGCGCGGCCAGCCGGCATAGGCGCGCGCCCAGTGGCGGCGGTAGGTCGATGCCTGCGTGCGGAACGCCTGAAACATGACGGGCGGCCGGCGCTTCCATTCGCCCTGTTCGTCGCGATAGTCGGGGATTCCAGACGCCGTGCTGCAACCGGCGCCGGTCAATACAAAGACGCGGCGATGATGCGCGATCCAGCGGTGCAGGTCGTCGAGTGGGGCGCGGGCCGTCACGTCAGGCATCGTACCCTGCGCCGGTGCCCACCTATAATCTCGGCATCCGCCAAAGGAGCGTTCCATGAAACGTGCGCTGTTACTGCTGTTTGTCACGCCCTGCCTCGGCGCCGTGCTTGTCGCGCAAACGCCAGCACCCCCAAGCCCGCCGCAGGCCGCTCCAACCATCACGGCCATCCGGGCCGGTCGCCTGCTCGATCCAGATGCCGGCGTCGTCAGGCCGAATCAAGTCATTCTGATCGAAGGCACGCGGATTCGTGAGGTCGGACCGAACGTTGCCATTCCCGCGAACGCGGTCGTCATCGATCTATCGAGGATGACCGTGCTGCCAGGCCTGGTTGACGCGCACAATCATCTGGCGCTCACCTACAAGCCCATCCCGGAGAACAACGTCTACTACTTCACCTACGTCCAGGAATCCACGGCGTTGCGTGCAATTCAGGCGGCGTCGAATGGGATTCAGATGCTCGCGTCTGGCTTCACCATCGTCCGCGACATGGGCAACAACGGCAATTACGCGGATACGGCGCTGCGTCAGGCGATCGAGCAGGGCTGGATTCCCGGGCCGACGATTATCAACTCGGGAATCATCATCGGCGGCATGGGCGGGCAGTTTTTTCCGACGCCGGAGATGGCGAAGGACCACAACATCGTGTACCCGGAGTATCTCGACGCGGATACGCCCGATGAAATCGTCAAGGCCATCCGGCAGAACGTACTGTTCGGCGCGCGCGTGATCAAGATCTGCGTCGACTGCAAACCGTACGGCTACACCGCCGACGAAATACGGTTGATCATCCGGGAGTCCGCCAAGGCCGGCATGAAGGTCGAAGGTCATGTCCAGACACTGGCCGGTGCCCGGAACGCCATCGACGCCGGCATCTGGTCGATTGCGCACTCGACCGCGCTGAACGACGAGATGCACAAACTCATGGCGCAGAAGGGCATTTGGCGCGCCGGCACGGAAACGCCGCAGGGACTCGCCGGTCATCCCGTGACCGATGCGGCCTACCGGCGCACCGTCGAGGGGTTGAAGAACGCCTACGACAACAAAGTCCCGTTGACGTTCTCCACCGACGCCGACTACTGGGTCGAGGGCAAGACGCGAGGCGAAGTGTGCCTCGAGTTCCTGAAGACATGGAAGGACGCGAACATTCCGAACGCCGACATCATCCGTGCCATGACAACCAACGGCTACAAGGTCAGCACCACTGAGCAGACGCGCGGTCCGATCAAGCCCGGGTTCTTCGCCGATCTAATCGCCGTGCCCGGCAATCCGCTGGACGACGTCGACGCGTTGAGGCAGGTGCAGTTCGTCATGAAGGACGGCGTGGTCTTCAAGCGCGACGGCGTCATGACGCCCGCGGCGTTCTTCAACGGCGGACCTGTCAACGGGTGGAGGATCCGGTGATGAAGCTCTACTTGCCGAACGCCCACAACGCCTGCGTCGTTCGCACGTAGAGGCGGCCATCGGCGACCGCCGGCGTGGCGTAGGTGTCTTCTTTCAGATCGTTGACCACGAGCGGCGTCAACTCGCCTGAGGGGGGAAGCACGGCAACCACACCGGGCTGGCTGACAAAAAACACGTGGCCGTCGGCGGCGATGGGGGAGGCAAAATAGGCGCCGAGCGCGCCTGTGAGCCGGCCCTGCTTAATCACAGCGCCCGTTTCGGGATTGAGCGTCGTCACAATCCCGCCGTCATTCACCATGTAGAGCACATTCTGATAGACGAGCGGCGAGGGGAGTTGCGGCACCGAGCGCTGGTACTTCCAGCGCACCGCTTTGTCCGTCGTGTCGCCTTTGCCGCCGAGACGAATCGCGAGCATGCCGTTTTCCGAGTCGAGCGCCGCGCGGTAGTACTCCCATTCGTCCTTGGTCAGCGTGCCGTTCAGATCCAGATCGGCGACATCGAACCAAAACGCAGCTGAGAATTTCGGAAACTCGGTTTTCGAGATGACGCCATTCTTGTCGGCATCAGCCGTCGGCCACACTTCGTCGGACGGCGGCACATTGATCTTGCGGCCCGGATCATTCTCGGGCGCACCGTATCCATTGATAAAGAGCGTGTCGCCGCTAATCACCGGCGTGGATTTGATTTCGAACGACAGGCCGCGGACCCACCAGATCTTCGCACCCGTCGTGGGGTTGTAGGCCGTCATGAGGAATGAGCCCGCCAGCAGAATCTGCGGGCCTTCGCTGCCTTGCCAGAGGATCGGCGTCGCATGACCGCTCTTGGCCTCCGGCCGCGGCGTCTTCCATTTGAGCGCGCCCGTTTTCGCATCCACGGCCATCAGGTACGATCCCGTGCTTTGATCGCAGGCGAGATAGAGCAAGCCGTTGTAGAGCATCGGCGACGCGCCCATGCCGTAGATGTTGTTGAACGGACCGAGCGGCATCTTCCATCGCTCCTGGCCAGCCGGGTCGTAGCCGACGAGTCCGTAGTCCGGGAAGAAGACGTAGACGCCGCCCGCATCGACCGCGACACTCGGTGAGGCGGGGTTGTTGCGCTTGTCCACCGGCGGCCGCGCTTCGGCCGGCGCCGTTCGCTCCCACAGAATCGTCCCCTTCGTCCGATCCACCGCCATCGTCGTCAGCGCCGTGCCCCGCACGCCGGTGACGTAGATGCGATCGCCGAACAGGATGGGCGACGAGTATCCGACCGGGAGTTCCAGCCGCCAGAGCAGATTCTTGGCCGCGCCGAATTCGGTCGGGACGCCAGTGGCGGTGGAGACGCCAGAACCGTTCGGCCCGCGAAACCGGGTCCAGTCTGGCGTGCGCGGCGACTGCGCCAGACCCGACGCGGCGCCCATCGCGAGCGTGATGGCAACGACGGCAGCGGAGCGATAGGGAATTGTCATGAGAAAAACACCATAACACGTACCCGTCGTACCTGTCGTACCTGTCGTACCCGTCGTACCCGTCTAGAATGCTGGCGACGCATGGCCAGGTCCGCGAGATCGCGTGGATGGATGACGATCGCGCTGCTGGGCGCGGCGTTTCTCTTCCGCCTGTTCTACGGATTGTCGATGCCGTTCTGGTCCGAGGACGAACGGCAGATCTATCTGATCGGCCTGCGGTCGTTCGCGCGCGGCGAGTGGCCGTATCTGGGCGCTGACGTCGTGTGGACCGGCGGGCAGTTGCCGGGCGCGCTCATGGGTTTGCTGATTCGGTGGCCGCTCGCTGTATGGCCCGCACCGGAAGCACCGTTTGTCCTGCTCAACCTGCTGTCATTTGGCGCGCTCGGGTTCTTCGCCTGGTACTTGTGCCGGCGTCAGCCTGAGGTGCCGCGCTGGCTGATCTGGTCTGCGCTGCTGACGCTGCCCTGGACGCTCAATTTTTCCACGCACATTAATAACGTGTCGTACGTGCTCGCCGGCGGCATCGCCTTCTTCGTCGGGTTCTTCGAGGGATGGCCGAGGCTGCGGCGCGGCATCGTGCCGTTCTGGGTCGCCTGGTCGCTCATGGGTGCCGGACTCGCCTTCGTGATGCAGATGCACATGTCCTGGGTGCTCCTGCCACCTTATGTAATTGTCGCGGCCATCGGGGTGGTGTTCGGACAACGCGAGTCGGTCCTCGAGCGGCGATCCGATGTAGTGCGCGCGATCGCCGGCCTCGTCGTGGGTATCGTCATCACCGGCAGCGTGCTCATACCGACGATTCAGCGCGACGGGCTCTTTGCCGGCGACGTCGTCACGGCCATTTCATTACAGGCGCAGAGTCCGTTCGGGCTCGTGACGACCGCCGCGCGGGTGATGTCGCTGGCGTCCTTCGAGACGAATCGATTCCTGGGGTTCTCGACGGCCGATCGCGCGCTCGTGTTGTGGCGGCATCTGTGGATGGCGCCCTTCGTGTTGATTGTCGGGATCGCGGGTGTGATGCAGCCGCTATGGATGGCGATCACGGCATTCCGTCGTGATGCGCGAGACCCGGCGGACTGGGCCGGCGTGCGCGCGGTCGCTGCCGCAACGGCCCTCCTTATCTATGCCAGCTTCTTCCTGTCGATCCGCGGTCCGCAGGCACATGCGTTCTATGTGACGTTCCCGGTGGCCGCGCTCTTCGCGTGTTCGTGCTGGCGGGTGAGTGCGCAGGCGGCGCCACAACATCGACGCCGATGGGAGCGTGTAGCCGCAGTCGTCATCGCGTCCGGCATCGTCGTTCACACGGGAATGGCCCTCGACCGATGGCCGCGCCTGTCGCTGTACGCCGATCGACCGTTGGCCGCCGCGGCCATCACGCAGCGCAATGACCGATTTCTGGGCGATCGCCGCGACACGGCAAAGGAACGTGTGGATCATCGACCTCGGCCGGTCGATGGCGTGGCAGATAGTGATGCCTATCTGACCGAGCGGCCCGAGGACGTACTTGAGGTGGTCGACCCGCAATGGACGCGTGAGATCGCCGGCGTGTCCAGGTTCCGTCTGGCCGTCGCAAACCGGGGCCGTGCGGCTGCGTGGGTCGACATTCGCTACCAGACGACCTACTTCGCGGCCAATGGGCAGTCACTCGAAAGCCACGAGGGCGTGTTCAAGCGCATCGTGCAGCCCGGCGGCACTCTGGCCGGCCTCGACATCTCGGACGATTACGCGCCTACCGCTGCCGTGCGGGCCACAATCGTGGTGACTGGCGCCGAGCGGGTGATACCGGCGAGACGTCCCGTGGGCTAAAGCCCACGGGCTCCAAATTCTCGTACTAATATTGACGCGTGGCCAAGCGGAAGACTCCACCACCATCCTTATTTGACGGCGACGACGACGAAGGCACGACGGTGCTGCCGCCGCCGCCCGCCGGCGGGGAGTCGGTCGCGCTGCATGACGCCGCGCAGACGCGGTATCTGAACTACGCGTTGTCTGTCATCACGTCGCGCGCGCTGCCGGATGTGCGCGACGGTCTCAAGCCTGTGCAGCGCCGCATCCTTTATACGATGTGGCAGCAGAACCTGACGGCGGACGCCAAGCATCGCAAGTGCGCGAAGGTCGTCGGTGACGTGATGGGCAATTACCATCCGCACGGCGACTCGGCGCTCTACGAGACGCTGGTCCGCATGGCGCAGCCGTTTTCGCTGCGGTATCCGCTCGTGGACGGATCGGGCAACTTTGGATCGCTCGACGGCGACAACGCCGCCGCCATGCGTTACACCGAGTGCCGGTTGGCTCGTATCAGCGACGAGATGCTGACCGAGATCGATCAGAACACCGTCACATTCCGGCCGAACTACGACGGCACGCGCGAAGAGCCGGTCGTTCTGCCCGCGCGCATTCCGAACCTGCTCGTGAACGGCGCGACCGGTATCGCGGTCGGCATGGCGACGAACATTCCGCCGCACAATCTCGGCGAGGTCTGCTCAGCGCTCATCGCAATGATCGACGCCGACATGGAGCTGACGAACGTTCAGATCGTGAAGTACATCAAGGGCCCCGATTTTCCGACCGGCGGCCAGATCATGAACACCGTGCCGGAGATCCGCGAGATCTACAAGACCGGCACCGGGTCGATTCGTATCCGCGCCACGTGGGAGGAAGGCCCCTCGTCGCGTTCGGGCAAGACCATCTACATCACCAGCGTGCCGTACACCGTGAACAAAGCTACGTTGGTCGAGCGCATCGCCGACATCGCGCTGTCCAAGAAGCTGCCGCATCTGCTGGATGTGCGCGATTTGTCGACCGACGATGTGAGGATTGCGCTGGAGTTGAAGGGCGACGCCAACAAGCGCATGGTGATGTCGTACCTGTTCAAGCACACGCCGCTGCAGACGAACTTCGCCGTCAACCTCACGTGCCTGGTGCCGAGCGAGAATCCGCTGGTCTCGAAGCCGGAACGCCTCGAGCTCCATCAGATTCTGTGGCAATTCCTGCACTTCCGGCTCGAAGTGGTGCGTGCCCGGCTCAAGCACGAACTCGAGGCGCTGAACAAGCGCATGCACATTCTCGAGGGCTTCGAGACCATCTTCGACGCGCTCGACGAAATCATCCGGGTCGTGCGCAAGTCCGACGGCAAGGCCGACGCCGCCGCCAAGATCATGGATCGGTTCAAGCTCGACGCCGAGCAGACCGACGCGATCCTCGAGCTGAAGATTTATCGCCTCGCCAGACTCGAAATCCTGGTCATTCAGAACGAGCTGGCCGAGAAGCGGAAGCGCGCGAAGGAGATCGGCTCGCTGCTCAAGCGCGAGTCCGATCTGTGGAAGATCGTGCGCAACGAGATCGAAGAAGTGCAGAAGAAGTACGGCGACAAGCGCCGGACCGAAATCGTCGGCGAGGCGCCCGAGGAGGATTACACGGCCGAGGACTTCATCATTGATGAAGACAACGTCGTGGTGGTCACGCGCGACGGTTGGGTCAAGCGTCAGAAGGAAGTGAAGGACATCGCGTCCACCCGCGTCCGTGAGGGCGACTCGGTCATGGCCGTGGTGCCTGGGAGCACGCGGGCGACGGCGGTGTTCTTTACGAATTTCGGCGTCGCGTACACCGCCAGGCTCGCCGATCTGCCGGCGTCCACCGGATACGGCGAACCGGTTCAAAGTCTGTTCAAGTTCAAGGACGGCGAAAAAGTCGTGGGCGCGCTCAGTCTGGACCCGCGCGCCAGCGGCGTCATTTCGGCGGCCAATCCGGAAACGCCGCCGCCCGTGCACGCGCTGGCCGTCTCGAGTGACGGATACAGTCTGCGCTTCTCGCTGCAGAATTTTCTTGAACCGAGCACGCGCGCCGGCCGCCGGTTCGCGCGGGTTTCTGACGGCGCGGAAATCGTGGGCGTCGTGCGCATTACCGGCGACGAGACGATCATCGCCGCCACGCGCCAGGCTCGTGCCATGCTCTGCAAGGTCGACGAGATCAACTTCCTCAGCGGCCCCGGCAAGGGCGTCATTCTGATCAAGCTTCAGAAGGAAGACGACCGGCTGCTGGGATTCATCGCTTCGACTGGCGATCGCGATCTCATGACGGTCGAAACCACCCGCGGCGCCGAACAGACAATCAGCACCACCAAGTACGGCGTCACCGGCCGCGGCGGTAAGGGTCGCGAACTGCTCCAACGCGGCGAGTTCACCAAGGTCGTACCCCTGCCGCCGGAGCTGCCGCAGGCACTGACGTAGAAATGACCTCGGGAGTCGTTTTCGAGCAAAAGGAAACTGAGGTTTCCCTTTCTGAAAACGGAAACCGCCGTTTCCCTTCAGCTCGAAAACGACTCCCGAGGTCCTATAAGATGTCTTCGGTTCGGAGGAGCCAATTGATGCGACTACAGATTTCCGTGTTGTTCGTGGGCGCAGCGTTCGTGGCGCTGGTCGGTGCGACGATTTCGGCGCAAACGCAGGGTCAGGGACAGACACAAGGTCAGGGTCAGGTTCAGGGCCAGCCGCCGCCGCAGGGCCGTGGCGGTGGCGGTCGTGCACCACAGAATCTCCAGGTGCTGCCGAAGGACATGACAGGACAGCAGGTCCAGGCGCTCATGCGCACCTTCACGGCTGCGCTGGGAGTGGAGTGCACGCACTGCCACGTCGGCACGCCACAGGACCGCGCCAAGGATGACAAGCCCGAGAAGGGCAAGGCCCGAAAAATGATCCAGATGGTCGCGGCCATCAACGACGATCTGTTGAAAGGCGTGGGCGACCCGGCGCCGGCCGGCACGCAGAAAGTCACGTGTTTCACGTGCCATCGCGGCGCCCTCAAGCCGCTCACCGCGCCACCCCCGGGAGGCGGCGGCTTCTAACGGTTCGACCTCGAGGATCCAGAGTCAGTCATGTCGGGGATGCGCAAGGTTCTGTTGTGGGCGTCAACGAACGCGTTTCTGCGCGATCGCGCGACGAAAACCGCGTTCGTCCGCCGATCGGTGGTGAAGTTCATGCCGGGCGAGCGCATCGAGGATGCGATCGAGGCGGCGAAGAAACTGCAGCCGCAGGGCCTGAACACGATTCTGACGCGTCTCGGCGAGAACCTGACGCGCATCGAAGAGGCGCAGGAGGTCTTTGATCACTATTTAAAAGTCATCGATCTCATCAAGGCCGCCGGCATCGACGCGCAGATTTCGATCAAGCCGACCCAGCTCGGCTACGACCAGAATCCAGAGGTTTGTTACAACTACTGCATCCGCCTGCTCGAACGCTGCGAGGCGGCCGGGATCTTCTTCTGGCTCGACATGGAAAGCTCGCCCTACGTGGACGGGACGATCGCGCTGTTCAAGCGGCTGCGCGCCAAGTCGGACAAAGTCGGCATCGCGATCCAGGCCTACCTGTTCCGCACGCCCAAGGACATCGAGGAACTGGTACCGCTCGGCTCGGCGATTCGTCTCGTCAAGGGCGCGTACCTCGAACCCGCGGCGGTCGCGTATCCAAACAAGCCCGATGTGGACGACGCGTACTTCAAGATCGCGTCGCGCCTGCTCCAGGACGATGCGAATAAGCCGGGCGCGTTGTTGCACATTGCGACGCACGACCTGGGTCTCCAGGCCAAGCTGCAGCAGGTGATCACGGATCGCAAGATCCCCCAGAGCCGCTACGAGTTCGCGATGCTCTTCGGCATCCAGACGAGCCGGCAGCAGGAATTCGGCCGCGCGAAAATCCGGACGCGCTGCCTCATCAGCTACGGCGAGTACTGGTTCCCGTGGTACATGCGGCGGCTGGGCGAGCGCCCGGCAAATGTGTGGTTCGTGGCGAAGAATATCTTTCGGTAGGGTTCCGGGGTTCCGCGGTTCCGGGGTTCCGGGGTTCTAGGGGTTCTAGGTTCTGGGTTCGAGGTTCTGGGTTCACGGCCATAGAATTGATAACTGAATTAATCCTCGTATGACGAACCCCGAACCCCGAACCTCGAACCTCGAACC